>Ga0310786_10000818_pt1 | contig 49794 bp, 37 predicted proteins | sample AusTroGonzalo_MG_FD_203881 | JGI IMG/M metagenome (GOLD analysis project Ga0310786, IMG submission 203881) | Bovine rumen microbial communities from tropical cattle in Woodstock, Queensland, Australia - Gonzalo_03 (v2) (version 2) | ecosystem: Host-associated > Mammals > Digestive system >...
ACGATGGGTATGAATGACTTCCTCTTTGAACGCAAATGCTCCTTCGTCGTTGCCTGGAAAGATGATATCGATATGGACGAACTCGAACTCGAGCTCATCGACTGCGACATCGACGAGGTGTTCCGAGACGAGGATGAAATTCTCATTTATGCCGACTTTGCCAACTATGGACCTATCTCTAAATTCTTGGAAGACAAGGGTCTTGAGATTAAGAGCTTCAAGTTTGAGCGCATTCCTCTGACGGTGCGAGAACTCTCGGAAGAGGAGCAGGAGGAGGTCAATGGTCTCATCGAACGCCTTGAGAACGACGACGATGTCGTCAATGTGTTCCATAATATGGCGTAATGTCTTGTAATCAATGACTTGTACGGGTGTCTGTGCTCGAATGAAAATATTTTTTTAAATTGTTGCAACTATATCGGATAAAATTCGTATCTTTGCATTTGAATTTAGTGCTGTAAATAATAATTAAAGATATACAAAGAAATGAAAGTCAGAACTATCATTCAAATTGTGCTCGCCGTTGTTATTATCGGCCTGGGCTATCTGTTGTACGATAACTTTAAGAAGGATATCGACTTCGATAATGAGTACACCGCCCGTCGCGATGCCTGTGCACAGAAACTGAAAGTCATCCGCACCCTCGAAGAGGCTTACAAACAGACTTACTATGTCTATTGCGGCAATTTCGATACCCTCATTAACCGTTTGATGACAGAGGATAGTCTATTGGTGTTGAAAGAAGAGTATGACACTAACGCTATCATGCAGGCTGGTCTCACCATTCATGATGTGCAGAATATGACCTCCGATGAGGCCCGCGATAAAAAGTTTATTGTTGACAAACGCAGGTATGTAAAAGCCCTTGATGAGCTTCGTGCCAAGAAGGATAACAAAGACTTGATTATCAACGATCCTAATACTGGTGTGTCGCACCCGATTACCGACGAGGAGATTCGTAACTGCCGCTATGTGCCTGGCTTTGGTAAGGACAAGGAGTTTAAACTTGTTGCAAAGCAGAACGATGGCGTGTGGGTCTTCATGTCCTGGATTGATTTCGAGGATCTCTATGTGGGTGAAAAGATTGATCCCAAACTGTTAAAGAACAAGATTGCTGCTATCAAAGAGAAGTCGAAGAAACTTCTTGAGCAGAACCCCGATGCAGATCCCGTCTATACCAGTTGGCGTGTGGGCGACACCCTGAAGCCCGAAACCAGAGGTAACTTTGAATAAACAAAAAACCTATGTATCGTAGCAAATCATTGATTGTCACCAACAGTGCATTTGCTCCGGGAGAAAAAAGATTATCCATTTGCCTTCGGCCAAATGGATTTTCTTTTTCGGAGCTGACGGCCTCGGGGGTGCTGCTGACCTTCGGAGAAGTCGAGGGCGAGCACTCCACGTCGATGACGGGCGTGATGGCCGACGTGAAGGCGTTCTTCAACACCGTGGGTATCCGGCCGTTGGGTTATGGTGGCATGCAACTGGTGGCCCTCAGCGACGAGAGCGTATGGGTGCCCGACGAGCTCTATTCCGCTACCTCTAACCGTCACTACCTAAAGTTGGTGGGAGGCAAGGCCTTGACAGCCTTAACGGCTCCCTGCAGTGTGTTGGCCTCTACAGCGGTCTTTGCCGCTGATGAGGCGTTGACGATGGCTTTTAAAGTGGCTTTCCCTGGCATGAAGGTGATGAACCAACATGTGCGGCTGGCCTCTATGGGTCTCGAAAAGCGTAGTATATCGCATCCGTTGTTGCTCACTTTTTGGCGCGACCACATGATTGACTATGCTGCTTATCGCGACGGACGTTATATCTTCGGTAATACCATCTCTTTCACTGACGACAACGAGGCATTGTTCCACACCGTCGAGGTGATGAAGAGTTTCGGCCTCGAGAATGCCGGTACCGAGTTGTTGATGTGCGGTGACGTGAATCGCGAGCGTTTTGCTCTTCTGCGACCCTACTTCCCGTCGGCCTCGCTCTACACCGGTACTCACACCTCCTATCTTAATCCTGAGTTCAAGACTCTCCATACCTACAAGAACGCGTTGATTCTTTAAAACGTTAAACTTTATCATGAGGATTATCGCTGGAACACTCAAGGGACGTCGTCTGAACCCGCCTGCCAACCTGCCTGTGAGGCCAACGACCGATATGGCTCGAGAGGGATTGTTCAACATCCTAAACAACTATGTAGACTATGAGGATTGCACTGTGATGGACCTTTTTGCAGGTACTGGCGCTATGTCGGTAGAGTTTATTTCGCGTGGAGCGCGAGAGGTAACCTCGGTGGATATCAACAACGCCTGCGCCGAGTATATCAAGTCGGAGGCCCAGCGATTGGAACTGCGGAATCTACGTGTGGTGCGGGCCGATGTGTTCGACCTCTTGAAACGTGCCAATAGAAAGTTCGACATCGTTTTTGCAGACCCGCCTTATGCCATCGAAGGGTTGCAGACGTTGCCCGACTTAGTCTTCGAGCATCAGTTGCTCAACGACGATGGTATCTTTATCTTGGAGCATCCGCGCGAATACACTTTCGAAGAGCATCCCCATTTCTGGCAGCACCGCAACTATGGCAAGGTAAACTTTACTTTTTTTGCAATGAAATTAGATGAATAATAATATGAAAGCAGTAGTAAAAACCAATTTCAATTTTCCGAAGCAGAAGAGCCTCTATGTGGGCAAAGTGCGTGATGTGTATAACATCGATGACAAGTATATGGCGATGGTGGTGAGCGACCGTATCTCCGCCTTTGATGTTGTTCTTCCCAAGGGTATCCCTTACAAGGGTCAGGTGCTCAACCAGATTGCCGCCAAGTTTCTTGATGCCACTGCCGACATCCTGCCCAACTGGAAACTCGCCACTCCCGACCCCATGGTTACCGTGGGCCTGAAGTGTGAAGGCTTCCGTGTGGAGATGATTGTCCGTGGGTACCTCGCAGGAAGCGCATGGCGTGAGTATAAGGCTGGTGCCCGCACCCTCTGCGGTGTGCAGTTGCCCGAGGGCATGGTGGAAAACCAGAAGTTCCCCACTCCCATCGTTACCCCCACCACCAAGGCCGATGAAGGACATGATGAGAACATCAGCCGCGAGGAAATTATCCGTACCGGCCTTGTCGCCAAGGAGGACTACGATCAGTTAGAGAAATACGCCCTCGCTCTCTTCCAGCGCGGTACTGAGATTGCCGCCAAGAAAGGCCTTATTCTGGTGGACACCAAGTATGAGTTCGGCAAACGCGACGGTAAGATTTACCTCATCGACGAGATTCACACTCCCGACAGTAGCCGCTATTTCTATGCCGATGGTTACGAGGAGCGATTGAAGAAGGGTGAGCACCAGCGTCAGCTCAGCAAGGAGTTCGTCCGTGAATGGCTTATGGAAAACGGCTTCCAAGGTAAAGAAGGACAGCAGGTTCCCGAGATGACCGATGAAATTGTCAACAGTATCTCCGACCGTTATATTGAGCTCTACGAGCATATCACTGGCGAGAAATTCCAGAAAGCTGATGACTGCGCCGATGTGGCCGCCCGCATTGAGAAGAACGTCACAGAATATCTTGCTACGCTCTAATGGAGATTGAGCGTAAATACCTTGTTGTCTCTCTTCCGGGGAATCTGGATTCTTATCCTCACGTAGAGATAGAACAATGCTACCTTTGCACATCGCCCACCGTGCGTGTCCGCCGGATGGGCGATGTGTATATTCTTACCATCAAGGAGAATCTTTCGAAGGGTAAGAAAGGGGAAGCTATCCACAACCGAGAGGAGGAGTTTTTGCTCGGTGCAGAGAGTTATGAGCGTTTGAAGGCTAAGTGCGAGGGACGTCCGGTCTTAAAGACGCGCTATAAGATTCCGCTGAATGGCGGATTGATGGCAGAGCTTGATCTCTTCCACGGTGTTCACCAGGGGCTGCAGCTCGTCGAGGTGGAATTTCCCGATACCACCGCTTCCGATGCTTTTACACCCCCTGACTGGTTCGGGGAGGAAGTCTCTTCTGATTGCCGATACCGCAACAGTTGGCTGGCTTTTAATGTATAAAGAAACGCGCGCCCATCGGGCGCGCGTTTCTTTAATTAACAAAGCGACTTACTCAGCGCGGAAGTTGGGCAGGTCGACTTCGGTGAAGTGCATTACGTAGTAGGATTTGGCGCAGACATCTTCCTCGGTCATACGGACGTAGACGTTGGCACTCTTCTCGAAGAGTTCGGGAGCGCGGCTGGCGTCATCGATGAGGAGCAGGCTCATGATAATCTCGCAGGTCATGTCGTAGAGACGGCGGGCGAGGAAGTCGTGTACCTCTTGGTTGTTGGCCTCGTTAACATAGTTGACGGCCTTCTCGTAGAGGTCGATGAGCGGGGCTACGCGGTTCTTCAGTGCACCGTCGGGAGTCTTGGACAGCATGTCCTTCATCACCTGCAGGTAGGTGCCGTTGGTGACGTAGCGGATAGCGGCTACGACCTGAAGTTGGGTGGTACCTTCATAGATGCTGAAGATGCGGGCGTCGCGGTAGAGACGCTGGCATTTGTATTCCATGATGAAGCCGGAGCCGCCGTGGATGCTGATAGCGTCGTAGGCGTTTTGGTTGGCATACTCGGAGTTCATACCCTTGGCGATGGGGGTGAAGGCGTCGGCTAGGCGGTTGTACATCTTCATCTCGGCGCGTTCCTCGGGAGTGAGCTTGCGGTCGCGCTGGATATCCTCGAGGCACTTGTAGAGGTCCACATATCGGGCGGTCTGGTAGAGCAGGCTGCGGCCGGCATCGAGCTTGGCTTTCATGCGGCTCAGCATGTCGTAGACAGCAGGGAACTTGATAATCTTCTCGCCGAATTGGGCACGTTCGCGGGCATAAGCGAGGCCTTCGTTGTAGGCTTCCTGGCTCAGGCCTACGCTCTGGGCGGCAATACCCAAACGGGCGCCGTTCATCAGGGCCATCACATATTTGATGAGGCCAAGTTTGCGGTCGCCGCAGAGTTCGGCCTTGGCGTTCTTGTAGGTGAGTTCGCAGGTGGGGCTGCCGTGGATACCGAGCTTGTGCTCGATATGGCGCACGTCGACACCGCCGTTACGCTTGTCGTAGATGAACATCGACAAGCCGCGGCCGTCCTTTGTGCCCTCCTCGCTGCGGGCGAGGACGAGGTGGATGTCAGAGTCGCCGTTGGTGATGAAACGCTTCACACCGTTGAGTCGCCAGCAGTTCTCTTTCTCGTCGAAGGTAGCCTTGAGCATGACGCGCTGCAGGTCGCTGCCGGCGTCGGGCTCGGTGAGGTCCATGCTCATGGTCTCGCCGGCGCAGATGCGCGGGATGTACTTTTGACGTTGTTCCTCGCTACCGAACTCATAGAGGGTGTCAATGCAGCTCTGGAGGCTCCAGATGTTCTGGAAGCCGGCATCGGCGGCGGCGACGAGCTCGCTGGCCATCGAGAAGATGACGTTGGGGAGGTTCAATCCGCCGTAGCGGCGCGGCATGGAGACGCCGTAGAGTCCAGCCTTGCGGGTCTGCTCGAGGTTCTCGAAGGTCTTCGAGGCATAAATCATGCGGTTGTTCTCCAGGTGCGGACCCTCAAGGTCTACGCTCTCGGAATTGACGGCCAAGGTGTTGGCGGCCACGTCACCGGTGATTTCGAGCACGCGTTTGTAGTTCTCCATAGCGTCCTCGAAGTCCACGGGGGCATAGTCGATACCCTTCTGGGCATCCTCGTAATTCTTTTCTCTCAAATCGACGAGATGCTTCATCTCCGGATGGGAGAGGTGGAACGCAATCTCAGGATGGTCGGTATAGTAGTTTGCCATAACGCTTTACTTGCTATTCTGTTTGTAATACTTAATCATTTTCGGAACGACCTCTTCCACCGTGCCGGTAATCACATAGTCGGCGATTTTGTTGATGGGAGCCTCGGGGTCGCTGTTGATGCTGATGATGATGCCCGAGTCTTGCATGCCGGCGATGTGCTGAATCTGGCCGCTGATGCCGCAGGCGATGTACACCTTGGGGTGTACCGTGACGCCCGTCTGGCCAATCTGGCGGTCGTTGTCAATCCAGCCTGCATCCACAGCGGCGCGGCTGCCGCCCACCTCACCGTGCAGCACCTTGGCAAGTTCGAAGAGCATGTCGAAGCCCTCCTTCGATCCCACGCCATAGCCGCCAGCCACCACGATGGGAGCGCCCTTGAGGTTGTGCTTGGCAGCCTCCACATGGTGGTCGAGCACTTTCACCACAAAGGCTTCGGGGCTGACGTACTTGCTTACCTCGGGATAGACCACCTCTTTCTTGCAGCTGCCCTCATAGACGGCCTTCTGCATGACACCGCTGCGCACGGTGGCCATCTGCGGACGATGGTCGGGGTTGACGATGGTGGCCACGATGTTGCCACCGAAGGCGGGACGAATCTGGTACAGCAGGTTCTCGTAGGTCTTGCCGCTCTTCTTGTCCTCGTAGGGACCGATTTCGAGCTGCGTGCAGTCGGCGGTGAGGCCGCTGGTGAGGCTGCTGCTGACGCGCGGACCGAGGTCGCGGCCGATGACGGTGGCGCCCATCAGGCAGATCTGAGGCTGCTCTTCCTTGAAGAGGTTCACCACGATGTCGGTGTGGGGAGCCGAAGTGTAGGGGAAGAGTTCGGGGGCGTCGAAGACGAACATCTTGTCCACTCCATAGGGTAGCACCTGCTCCTCGACTTTACCTTTGATGCCGGTGCCGATGGCCACGGCGTGAAGCTCCACGCCAAGCTCATTGGCCAGCTTGCGGCCCTTGGTCAGAAGTTCCTGCGAGACCTCACGCACCTCGGTGCCTTCAATCTCGATATATACGAATACGTTGTTCATAATCACTACTATATTTTTTAACGGCAAATTGTTCTAATTTAACGAAGCTATGCAGTCAAGAATTATTTGCGAATTACTCAAATGCTGATGCTGTCTCTTTACCTGCGTGGCTTTGAGTAATTTGCTCAAATTTGGACTGCGCAAATTTAGGGTAATTTGAGAAATTCGCCGTTACCATAATTATCCAATTATCTTGTCGTTTAGCAGTTCCTTGATGAGGCCGTCGATGTCGGTGTCGGAACCGGTGAGGGTCTTGCTCTCCTTAGCCTGGAAGGCGATGCTCTGCACCTCTTTCACCTTGGTGGGCGAGCCGCTCATACCGCACTGGTTGGCATCGCCGTCCACGTCGGCCACGCTCCACTGAGTGAGGTTGAGGTAGGGCCGTTCGGCACGGAGACCTTTGCGGGTATCATCCTCGGCCACCTCGAGGGGACAGGCGGCATATTTGTATTTCATCACCAGTTTGGCGTTCTGCGGGCGGCACTCGGCAGCCGAGCCATTCACGGTGACAACGAGGGGCAGCGGAGCCTCGACAACCTCCACGCCACCGTCGATCATGCGGCGGATGGTGGCTTTCCCATTTTCAATTTTGAGGATCTCCTCGGCGTAGGTCACCTGATTCAAACCAAGTTTCTGTGCCACCTGGGGACCCACCTGGGCAGTGTCGCCGTCGATGGCCTGACGGCCGCCAATGACGAGGTCCACGTTACCAATTTTCTTGATGGCGGTGGCCAGCGCATAACTCGTGGCCAGCGTGTCGGCACCGGCGAAGAGGCGGTCGGTCAGCAGCCAGCCGGTATCGGCGCCGCGATAGAGACCTTCGCGGATGATCTCACCGGCACGCGGGGGACCCATGGTCAGCAGTCCCACGGTGGTGCCAGGATTCTGCTCTTTGATACGGAGCGCCTGCTCCAGTGCGTTGAGGTCTTCGGGATTAAAAATAGCGGGCAGTGCGGCGCGGTTCACCGTCCCCTCTGCCGTCATAGCATCCTTGCCAACGTTCCTTGTATCAGGAACTTGCTTTGCAAGTACAACAATCTTCAAACTCATAAATTAACATAATTTAAAAATGCAAAGATAATACATTTTTTTAAATATTAACAAAAAAAAGTGACCCTAAGGACACTTTTAACATTTATGGAGTTATGTCGACTTCTTTTCTGTTGGATTATTTAGAGGAACGCTCTTTGATCAGTTCTTGGAGAGAGTTGAGGAAGTCATCAGGTGCCTCTTCCTGGCGGAAGTGTTCGATGGCGCTGCGGAGGTGGGAGATGGCATCGGTTTCGTCCTCAAGGAGTTGTCCGAGGTAGAGGTCGGTGATGCCGAGGATGAAATTGTTGTCGGCCTTCGAGAGGGTCTTCGTCAAGAAGTCGACGAGGGGTGCAGTGTAGTCGTATTGGCGGCAGAGATTCATCAGTAGGCTGCAATCCTCAAAGGGGGAGCCTCCTTCCGCGGCCATCATCCATCCTGTGGCGAGGGTGGTCTCGGCGAGGGAATAGTTTTTATGGGTTAAATGGAATTTTAGTAGATAGGCATTATTATAAACATTGTTTGCATTGGCGGAGATGGCAAGTTGGAAGTATTTCAAAGCCTTATCGGGGTTATTGAGGTGTTCGTCGTATATGATGCCGATAACGCGGGCAGCGTCGGATTTCAACGCTGGGTTTGTGTAGCCTTCGTGGGCGCGGAGCAGGTGTTGGATGGCTTCCGTGTACTGCTCTGTGTAGTACTCAATAATGCCAAGGTTGTAGTAGTCGCCCCATGCGGTGTCGCAGAGTGAGATGGCTCGTCGGTATTGGGGAAGGGCGGATGGATAATCCTCGAGAAGGGTGTAGTAGAGTCCCAGCTGGGAGGCGGCGGTGGCGGAGCGTTTGTCGCTGCCTTTTTGGAAGAGCTCAAGGCAAGTGGAGTCGAGGGAGGACATCCAGGCATCGTGGTCGTAGTCGTCGAGGACGGACTGGTGGTAGCGGGCATGTCCGTCGAGGAGGTCGCTGTTGTTGGGGTTACGGGCAAGGAGACGGAGGATGAGACTGTCGGCATCGAAGACGATTATTTCGCCGCTCTCAAAGTTCTGGCGTGACTCATCGAGCGACTCCCCCTCCTTGAGGTCGGCGAGAGAGAACATCCTGTGCATGATGCTCTGGGAGAAAAAGTTGAGTACGATGTGTTCTTTCTTCAATACCACAGCAATGTTGTCGTTGTTGGGGTCGAAATTGTCGAGCAGTTGGTAAGCCGACAGATACTGTCGCTGAGCAATCATTTGGTCGACATCTTTTAATAAATTTTTTTCGTTCTGAGCAGTGGCTTTGGCAGTCAAAAGGCAGATGGCTACGAGGAGGAGAACCTTTTTCATGATTATTTTTTTTATCGCGCTAATAACGCAAAAAAAGCCGTTTTGTTTTATCCTGTCTAAAAAAATATTTGCATGTTTTGGGAAAAATGTATATTTTTGCATTTTGCTAATAATAATATTCTACGCATGAGTAATATATATAATGTGTTCAGAAATAGCGTAAAGGAGATTACGCGGTACTATATGCTGCTGGTTGAGGAGACAAGGAATCAGCATCTTGTGGGCAGTACCAATGAATGGGTGTTGGATAATTATTTCATGATTAGTGAGCAGGAGAAGGTGATGAAGGAGGAACTGAGGGGTATAGGAAGTGGAAAGTGGAAAGTGGAAAGTAAGAGGGTGGAGGTGTTGTGGAAACTATTGGAGGGCTATCTGAGGAAGTGTCACCACCATGTGGACAAGTCGTTGCTTTTCCGCTACCTGAGTCAAGTGCAGGTGAAGGAGAAGGATTATCTGAGTTACCCCGAGGTGTGTGCGTTGCTACCGTTGACGAAGGCGATATTGTTCAAAGATCTGGCGGACCTCTGCCGAAGGCTGGAGTCTGAGAAGTCGTACTATTACACGCCGACGGACCGAGTACAAGCTGATATGGAGCAGCTGAACAAGGCGGCGCAGGAGAACCTGCAGATGATGAACATCTTCAACTCGTTGAAGAAGATGACGCGTCTGCCAATGTCGGAACTCATCGACGCGGTGAGTTTCTCGGAGAGGATGTTGAAGGGGGAGAAGGCTAGGATGTACGACGAGATGCAGGACAAGACCAAGGAGGATTACAGGGCAAAAATCGTACGTCTTTCGCGAAGTGGAAAGTGGAGAGAGGGGAGTGGAAAGCCGATGTCGGAGTATGAGTTGGTGAAGGCGTTGGTGGCGAAGGCTGACGAGCGGGGAGAGCATGTGGGGTGGCAGTTGTTCCCGCCGAAACGTTGGAAGGCTCGTGCGCACAGCTATATTTGGATTGTGTCGTTGTCAAGCTTACTATTGGCTGCCGGATTTGCATGGGCAGTCAACGGTTTCAATTTTCAATTATCAATTTTCAATTTCATACTGACAATTCTCCTGTGGATACCGATGAGTCAGGTGGTGATAGATCTCTTCAACTGGCTCTTGGGGAAGCTGCATAGCCCGATGGGGACGTTCAAGATGAAGTTCAAGGAGGGTATTATTCCCGACGAATATGCCACCATGGTCATCATGCCCACCATCTTGAAGAACAAGGCAAAGGTGGAGGAGTTGCTGGGAGTGCTGGAGGTGTACTATCTGAGCAATATCAACAGGGGCAATGGACGAGATGGGTTTAATGGGTCTAATGGGCAAAATCTGTACTATACGCTGGTGGGTGATGCGGCCTCATACAAGGAGGCCGATGCTCCGTGGGACGAGGAGGTGGCTCAGGCCGGATTGGAGAAGGTGAAAGAATTGAACGAGAAATACGGAGCCCATATCTTCAATTTTGTCTATCGTAAGCGTGCGTGGAGTGAGGGAGAGCAGACCTGGTTGGGATATGAGCGCAAGAGAGGAGCAATACTGCATTTCAATGACCTGGTGCTGGGGGAAACGAGCGAGGAGAAGAAGGCCGAGCGCTTCTGCTGTGAAACGGTTTCAGAGTGGCTGGTAGCTGCAGGGAGCAGGGAGCAGGGAGCGGGGAGCAGCTCACCTATAAAGTTTATCATCACACTGGATACGGACACGGAGCTGGTGCTGTATTCGGCGCAGAAGTTGATAGGCGCCATGGCGCATCCGCTGAACCGTGCTCAGCTGAGTCCCGACGGTCGCAGGGTGGATCGTGGATATGGCATCATGCAGCCGAGGGTGAATGTAGACGTGGAGGTGACGAATAAGAGCCGCTATGCGCAACTGTTCGCCGGCTTGGGAGGACTGGATGTGTATACTACGGCGAGTTTCGAACTTTATCAGGACATTTTCAACGAAGGCTCTTTTTGCGGAAAGGGTATCTATGATCTCAGGGTGTTCCAGCAGGTACTGAAAGGGACATTCCCGGAGAACCTCATTTTGAGTCACGACCTCATCGAAGGCTGTCATATCCGTTGCGGATTGATTAACGATGTGGAACTCTTCGATGACAATCCGAGCAATTGGATTGACGATGCGAAGCGTCACCATCGTTGGACGCGCGGCGACTGGCAGATTATCCCATGGCTGAAGAAGACTGTGAAGAACGAGAAGGGAGAAAAAGTGAAGAACCAGGTGAACACCATCGGCAAGTGGAAGATCTTCGACAATTTGCGTCGTTCGATGTTGAGCTTAGGGTTGCTGGTGCTTATCCTTACCGGCTACTTGATAGCTTTCATACACGGGGACACCTATTTGCAGCCCTCGTGGTTTGTTCTGGTCGCGCTGGTGGCGGTGGCTAGCCCTATTGTGTTCTTCATCATTGGACAGGTGACGAAGATGCCACGTTTCGGCAAACGTTATCGCTATTATATGACGCTGATGCGAGGCTTCCAGGTAATCATCTACCGCTCGTTGGTACAGTTCGCATTGTTGCCGAAAGAGGCGTGGATGTATACGGATGCTGCCGTGAGAGCCTGCTACAGAATGTGGTTCTCGCACAGGAATCTGTTGGCATGGATTACTAGCGACGAGGCCGCGAAAAGCACCAAAGGCACCTTGGGCGACTATATGGGCAAGTTTTGGTTCAACTATGTGGCATCGGCGGCGATATTCTGTCTGGCGCTGTTGGGACATGTAGGTATTGGCGCCTGGGGAACCGCGGTCTTCTGCATGGCAACCTGGTGCGGAGCACCGCTGTTGATGTGGTGGCTGGGACGGAAGTTCCCTCAGGACAAGAAGCATCTGAGTGCGAAGGAGACCGACGAGGTGCGAAGACTGGCGCAGAAGACCTGGGGTTTCTTCGATACCTTGATAACTGAAGAGAACAACTGGCTTATTCCCGATAACTACCAGTTGAACCGAGAGAAGAAGACCGACTACAAGACCTCGCCGACGAACATTGGCTATTCGCTCACCGCTGTGGTCAGTGCTGCAGAACTGGCATTCATCACCCCGAAGGATGCCGTGGGGCGGATAGCGCGTATTATCGACACCGTATGCAAGTTGGAGAAATGGAACGGACATCTGTACAACTGGTACGACATCAGTACTTTGAAGGCGCTGCCGAACTTCTTCATCTCGACTTGTGACTCGGGCAACTTTGTGGCGTGTTTGTATGTGGTGAAAGGGTGGCTGGGAAATGAAGAATCAAGAATTAAGAATGAAGAATCGGCTGACGCATCCACTCTGTCCTCATTAAAAGCGAAGGTTGAGCGGTTGATTGAGCAGACGGATTTCCGTAAACTGTACAATCCGGAGTTGGATGTGTTCAGCATCGGATATGATACAACGAACTACACGTTGTTGCCGTATCACTACAACAATTTTGCCAGCGAGGCGCGTCTGACGAGTTTCCTGACTATTGCGCAGGGTGATGCGCCCTATAAGCACTGGTTCTGTTTAGACAAGACGTTGGTGCAGTATGAGGGCTACAAGGGTGTGGCTTCGTGGTACGGTACACTCTTTGAGTACTTCATGCCGCTGATTTTCCTGCCGACCTACAAGCATACGTTGATGGACGAGACCTATAGTTTCGCCATCCGAGCACAGAGGGCATTCTTCCCCTCTCCGTGGGGTATCAGTGAAACTGCCTACAACGAGCTTGATGACGCGCAGAACTACAAGTACCACGCCTTTGGTGTCCCTTATCTGAAGTTCCAAAACACCACGCCTGACCGCATTGTGGTATCACCCTACAGTTCGCTGATGACCATCGGAATCAACGACCGTGCGGTATTCGAGAATATGCAGAAGTTCAAAGCGCTTGAGATGTACGACGACTTTGGCTTCTATGAGAGCTACGACGAGGAGGACCATGTGCCGGTGAAGGCGCACTATGCGCACCATCAGGGTATGATTCTGGCTTCTTTGACCAACTATCTTTCCGACCACTGTCTGCAGCGCTACTTCATGCAGGAACCTGCGATGCGGAGTATGGAGACGTTGCTGAAAGAGAAAGCACAGGTGAGACCTTATATCGACCTGAAGGTGACGCAGTACAAGCGTTACCGCTACTCGAAGGTGCAGACGGAGAGCGATGCAAGAGACTTCGACACCATCGCCAATGTGCCAGAGTTGGGCATCATCAGCAATGGTCAGTATACAGTGTTGATGAACGACCGTGGCAGCGGATTTTCGCGCTATCGCAACATCATGCTGGGACGCTACCGCAAGATCAGCTCCGACCATTACGGCACATACGTATATATCCGCAATCTGCAGGACGACCACCTGTGGTGTAACACCTACTCGCCGTTGGATGTGATGCCCGAAGGCTATCATGTGAGTTTCGCGAGCGACAAGATGATTTTCCAGCGGGTAGACGATGGCGTGGAGACAAAGACCGAGGTGACGGTGCTGAAAGACAGGAGCGCTGAAATCAGGCGTCTGACCTTCACGAACAATAAGAATGTAGATGTGGACATAGAGCTCACCACCTATGGAGAAGTGGTGTTGGCACCAGCTGCGGAGGATGAGAACCATCGAGTATTCAACGCTATGAAGATTCTGTCGGAATACGACAAAGAGCATGAAGCATTGCTGTTCAGCCGTCCCGGAAGTTTTGGCGCAAGGAATTGGATGCTGCACAAGCTGTGGGTGAATGAGTCGGACAACAACTTAGTGGAGTATGAAACATCGAGGGTGAAGTTTATCGGTCGAGGAAACAGTCTTCGTCACGCGGATGTTATTGAAAACCGCCGCACGTTGGCAGGTACTGTGGGTACGACGCTGGATCCTGTGATGAGTATGCGTCGCCGTGTACATTTGGCTGCTGGCAAGAGTGTGGAGGCTTATATTCTCACTGGTTTTGCTAAGGAGAAAGAACATCTGTTGCAATTGACGGAACAGTACCATAATGGAGTGGATGTGGAGCATGCCTTCAAGACGGCATCGGTGTTCAACAATATGCGCACAAACATGTCGTTGCTCAAAGGCAGTCAGATGCGGCTTTATAACAGCATTTCGAAGTATATGGCTCAGACCGCTACCCTCGGCAACGACAGACAGGCGATATTGGCAAAGAATACCCTCTCGCAGAGCGGGTTATGGCGTTTTGGAATCAGTGGTGACTTGGCAATACTGCTGATGGAGATTGACAGCATGGAGCGCAGCGGATTCGCCAAGGAGATGCTGAGAGCCTTTGAATACTATAAGGTTCACGGAATGCAGCTCGACCTGGTGTTTATCAATGATGTACCCATCGAGCGCGACCGAAGTGGAGCGAATGATGGGTATGGTGAGCGAGAGGGATTGACACATTTCATACGTAATATGGCCAATACCGAGCACCTGTGGGCGGAACACAGCGAAGCCGGCAAGGTGTATGTATTGGACGGCAGAGATGTGACAGAGGCTGAGCGCGTACTGTTACATACTGTGGCACGGTTGGTATTCAACACTGCTGAGGGCATCTCAATAGCAGAGCAGCTGCATAGGTTGGAGATTGCCAACCAGCACTATCAGGACAAGGTGGAATATCCAGTCCTTAAACCCAAGAAAGAGTTCCGTGTATGGAGCAATCTGGAATTCTACAATCAATATGGTGGTTTCGATAATGGCGGTCGCGACTATGTGGTGACGAACACCAATACTCCGATGCCGTGGGTTAATGTGATTGCCAATCAGCATTTTGGATGTATTGTCAGTAGCACGATGGCTGGATTTACTTTTGCCCACAACGCACAGCAGTTCAAGCTGACGGGATGGAGCAACGACATTGTGCGTGACAATGCTAGCGAGATGCTTCTTATCAACAAGCGGCAGTTTGTACCCGCTACTGCCCGTCACGGACAAGGTTGGTCGGCTTTCGATGCGGAATACGACGACATGAATGTGGCAGTGCGTGTCTTTGTGGCATGTGAGAAGCCAGAGAAATACTACCAGATAAAGGTCTCCAATAGGACGGAATCTTCGATGGATGTGCAACTTGATATGGTCTACAAGTTAGTACTCGGCATGAGCGAGGAGCAGACGGCCCGCTACCTCTATTCGGAGTGGGACGAGGCGTGCAACTGCCTCTGTGTACGCAACGTGTACCATCCCATCTATCACGACCAAATGGTGCGATTGACAGCTACTGAACCGTTGACAGACATTTCGCTCCACTCTCCTAATCGCAAGCGATTGGGACTTGTGGTCAATATTCCTGCCAATGGTGAGAAAGAGATTGCGTTTGTGATCTCTACAGGTTGTACTGGAGATATTAGTTCTACTAACAGTATTTCTCTCTCGACCATCAATGAAGAGTTCGACCGTGTGGTAGACTTCTGGGACGAGAAGCTCTCGTATATCCAAGTGGAAACACCTGATAAGGCTTTCAATAATATGCTCAACCGTTGGTACTTGTACCAGGTCTATGCGTCGCGACTCTTTGCGAGAGCGGGCTTCTATCAAGTGGGCGGAGCCACAGGTTTTCGCGACCAACTGCAGGATGTGATGTCGCTGCTCTATAGCGACCCATCTTATGCTCGTCGGCAGATTCTCGACCATGCAGCGCATCAGTTCGCCGAAGGCGACGTGCTGCATTGGTGGCACGAAAGTATGCGTATGGGAGCAAGGACTACATTCTCGGACGACTACTTGTGGTTGGTCTTTGTGACTTACCAGTATGTGAAAGTAACGGGCGATCGTTCGATTCTCGAAGAGATGGTGCCTTTCTGTCAGGCTGATCAGTTGATTCCGGGAGAGGCAGAGCGTGGAATGAACTACGCCGAAGGCTATGAGAAAGCCTCTTTGTATGAACACCTGCGTAGAGCGGTGAATCGTGCAATGAGCCGCAAGGGGGTCCATGGACTACCATTGATGGGCTGTGGTGACTGGAATGACGGTATGTCGAGGGTAGGAGTGGAGAACAAGGGCGAGAGTGTATGGGTGGCCTTCTTTTTGGCCGACCTCTTACCGAAGATGGAGAAACTGACGCTGTTGATGCCGGGAGCAGATTTGAGCTATTGCGAGGAACTCTCGACATTCCGTCATGAGTTGGTTGAAGCCATCCAGAACCACGCATGGGATGGCGCTTGGTTCCTCCGCGCCTATTTTGACAACGGAGATCCCATGGGTTCGCGCAACAATGTCGAATGCCAGATAGACCTCATCTCGCAGGCATGGTCCATCCTCACCGATGTGGCCACGGAGAAGCAGAAAGAGTCTGTCTTCCGCGAGACAGACAACCGATTGGTGAACCGCGAACACGAAATTATTCAATTGCTCACGCCGGCCTTTAAGGCTTCACAGCCGTCACCGGGCTACATCATGAACTATCCTGTCGGTGTGCGTGAGAACGGTGGACAGTACACGCATGGAGCCATGTGGTACATCATGGCGCAGTTGAAGGAAGGCCACTATGACATTGCCTATTACCTCTACTCTATCATCAACCCCATCCATCGCACGCAAACATTGGCCGATGTGTTGAAATACAAGGTGGAACCATACTGTATGGCTGCCGATATCTACAGCAATCCGCAGCATCCGGGTCGTGGAGGCTGGACGTGGTATACAGGTTCCGCTTCGTGGGCCTACAAGACTGGTATCGAGAACATCCTTGGTTTCCGTAAAGAAGGCAACCAGTTAACTATCAATCCTCGAGTACCCTCGGGATGGAATGACTTCACAGTACGTTATCGTTACGGTTCTTCTCTGTACATCATCAAGTGCACAAGACAAGGAAACGGTGCAATAGCAAATGTTATTACCCTTGTGGATGATGGACAAGTACATGAAATAGAAGCAAAAATATAAATCTTAAAATAATTATGGTTATGAAAAAGAGTATGCGTTTTGTTTGTCTGTCGGTGTTTCTCTCGCTGATGGTGACCAGTTGTACCGTTTATCACCCTCAGGCGGTCGATATTCCTCTCATCAACCACTCTGGAGACACCCGTATCGATGCCTCGGTGGGCGCGTCCATGTGGGCGACACTCGATGCCATCAATCTCAATGCTACAGCAAGTCATGGTTTCAACGATTGGCTGACTGGTCAGGTGCATGTGAACTATGGTGGTGACAATTGGTACGGACAGGTGGCTCCTGGTTTCTATTATCCACTGGGTGCCAATAGTGTCATTGAGTTATATGCCGGTTACGGTTATGGTGGTGCCAATAGAGATTCTGATGATGACAAGGAGAAGTTCTCGGGTCACTACCATCTGCCTTTTGGTCAGATTAACTTTGGTTGGCACGACCTCACGGGAGCGCATTTCGATTTGGGTTTTGGTTTGAAGGCGGGTGCTTTCATTCCTGACTACGAGTACCACAAATACAACTCCGATGGGACGGAAGATTTATCGAAGTACGAGGAGTACAAAAAAACCAATATGCTTTTCGAACCGCAGGTGATGTTCCGTGTGGGTAGCAAGAATGTGAAATTCAACGTGAAAGCAGGTGTCGCTATCATGTCCGATTGGATGAATGATGAGGCTAACGGGATGCTTTACGATGTTTTTACAGGTTCCGTCGGTCTTACTTTCAGTTTCTAAATGAATAAGATAGAGGTTATGAGCCCCGTGGGCTCTTACGAGAGCCTACAGGCAGCCATTCAAGGAGGAGCCAACGCCGTCTATTTTGGTGTGGGAAAGTTGAATATGCGTTCCCGTTCGGCAGCGAATTTTACTGTCGACGACCTCGTCGAGATCTGCCGGCGAGCTACCGCTGCTGGTGTGCGTACCTACCTCACCGTCAATACCATCATTTATAATGACGAGATAGAGGAAATGCATGCCCTGCTGCATGCTGCCAAAGAGGCGGGTGTCAGTGCCATCATCGCTTCCGATATGGCTGTCATCACTTACGCTAATGAGATAGGAGTGGAGGTGCATATCTCCACACAGTGCAATGTCTCTAATATCGAGGCAGTACGCTACTATGCTCGCTTCGCCGATGTCATTGTTACCGCCCGCGAGCTGCCACTGCGACAGGTGGCGGAGATTACGCGGTTCATTGCTGACAACGACATCCGCGGACCTAAAGGAGAGTTGGTACAAATAGAAGTTTTCGCCCATGGCGCCTTGTGTATGAGCGTCAGTGGAAAGTGTTATCTCTCGCTTGATAACTATAACTACTCTGCAAATCGTGGAGCCTGCCTGCAGGTGTGCCGACGCGGATATATCGTTAAGGATAAGGAAAGCAACCTTGAATTAGAGATTGATAACGAATACATCATGTCGCCTAAAGACCTCTGCACCATAGGTTTCCTTGACAAGATTGTGAAGGCTGGCGTGCGGGTGTTGAAGATAGAAGGGCGGGGGAGGAGCGCCGACTATGTGCGCACGGTCACCGAATGCTACCGAGAGGCAGTGGAAGCCATTGAAGACGGCAGCTACTCCAAAGAGAAGATTGAAGGCTGGATGCAGCGTCTTGCCACAGTCTTCAACCGCGGTTTCTGGGACGGATACTATCTAGGTCGAAAGCTCGGTGAATGGAGCGAGCGCTATGGCTCTCAGGCCACCGAGAATAAGGTCTATCTGGGTTTGGTGAAGAACTATTTTGGTCGCATCAATGTCGCTGAGGTGAAGTTGCAGACGGCAGAGACATTGAAGGTGGGCGACGAGGTGATGGTTACGGGAGAAACCACAGGTGTCTATCGTGCTACAATAGAGGAACTCCGCACCGACCGTGACCCTGTCCCCGAAGTGCACCAAGGCGACTGTTTCAGTTTTGCTACCACTGAGATGCTTCACCGTGGAGACAAGGTCTACCGTGTGGACAAAATTATAGATGAATTCTAAAAATGGCAAAAGCAAAGACATATTATTTTTGTCAGGAATGCGGCTACCAGAGCAGCTCATGGCTGGGACGCTGCCCCGAGTGTGGCAAGTTTGGCACCTTCGCCGAGGAAGTGGTGAAAGCTACCTCCTCTCAGACAATTAAGCATTCTGGAAATCAAGCAGTCTCAACTCCTAAACGCATCCAAGAGGTGACCTATAGCGAGACGAAGCGTATCCCGACGCATTGCGGTGAGTTCGACCGGGTGCTGGGTGGCGGCATCGTCCCGGGAAGTCTGCTGCTGCTTGGTGGTGAACCCGGCATCGGCAAGAGTACCCTGCTGCTGCAGACGGCATTGGCTATCCACGATAGAAAGCTTCTATATGTCAGCGGTGAGGAAAGCGAACAACAGATTAAGATGAGGGCGGACCGCATTGGTATCAATACAGAACAGTGTTATGTGGTCAGTGAGACGGTCACGCAGCGTATCTTCGAGCATGTCGAAACTGTGCAGCCAGACTTGCTGATTGTTGACTCCATTCAGACCATTTCCACCGAGGACATTGACTCACCTGCTGGCAGCGTGAGCCAGATTCGCCAGTGTACCACTGAGTTCCAGCATTATGCCAAAACCACCGGTGTCCCTGTACTGCTCATTGGACATATTACCAAAGACGGTACCCTTGCGGGTCCGAAGGTGATGGAGCATATCGTCGATGCTGTCCTCCAGTTCGAGGGCGACCGCAACTACGGCTACCGCATCCTGCGAGCATTGAAGAACCGTTTTGGCTCCACCGCCGAGATAGGAATTTTCGAGATGCTAGGCAGCGGCCTCCGCGAGGTGCCCAATCCCAGTGAGTTCCTATTAAGCCAACGCGACGAAACCCTTTCGGGAGCCGCTGTCGCCGCCACCTTGGAGGGAGCGCGGCCCATGTTTATCGAGGTGCAGAGCCTCGTCTCCAGCGCCGTCTACGGCACTCCTCAGCGCAACGCCAACGGTTTCGACATGCGGCGTCTGTCGATGCTGTTGGCTGTCCTTGAGAAACGCTGCGGTTTCAAGCTTGGCGCCAAAGATGTCTTCCTCAATATCGCCGGAGGCTTGCGTGTCAACGACCCTGCCATCGACCTTGCGGTGGCTTGTGCCATCCTCAGTTCCAATGTGGACATCCCCATCTCGCCGCGCATCTGTTTTGCTGCCGAGTTGGGACTCAGTGGAGAGGTGCGTCCAGTCTCCCGTGTGGAGCAGCGTGTTGCCGAGGCTGACCGATTGGGCTTTGAGAAGATATTCGTCTCCAAATACAACCTCCGCGAACTGGATAAAAAACGGTACCACATAGAGGTGGTACCGGCAAGTGTTATCGAGGAGGCTTTTCGCGCCCTCTTCGCTTGATGTAGGCTATTCTTTTTTGCGGATATTAGAAATCTTCAGCATGTCGTAGCCGGTGCTCCAAATCTCGGTCATTTCCACCTTGTGTAGTATTCCGCTGTTGGATGTCTCCTCCCATGTGCCGTTTTCTTGGTGAATGTCAGTATTGTAGTTGGCCATACCTTCAATCCAACTTTTGATGATTAGTACCACCTTTACCGAGGAGCCAAAGTTTGCACGACAGAAGAATCCTTCAATGGTATTCGGCTCTCCTTCAGTGGAGAAAAGTCCTGCGTCATGATAGTTAGGGAGAATTGTATCGAACGGCTCCATCTTCACCACCTTGAATTCGGTATCTTTCTCGTCGAGGTCTTCTTCGAGTTTGATAATGAAGTGGGTGCCTATCGGCAACTCCAGTTCGGTACCGGCCTCTTCGGTGGTGGCTTCATCGTTCGACCCGAACGATTGGTCCCAAAAATGCATACATTCGGTGACATCAAAGAATAATGTGTCCACACCTGCCTCGTTTTCTTCGAGTGGGAAGGCGTCGCAGGCGCGGCCGTTGACAAAGATCAGCGCTTGATGCTGGGGGTGGAGGTCGTTCATGGACATGATGAAATAAGAATGCATCACGGTGCTGACGTGGAAAGGCGCCTCTCGGCTGCCATTGCCACTGGAATATATGGCGTTGAACAGCATATCGAGGCGGAAGCGGGCATCCGTGGTGCGCGGGTCGCTGTCTCCATAGGCGTAAAAGTAGCCTATGAGGCGATAGTAGTACATCGGCAACTCGGTGGGCTTCTGGGCAATCACTTTCTCGGCCAATTCAATGACCTTCTCGAAGTCTGCTTTCGAAGGTTCTGTATCGCCAAAGAGAATATTCTGAATTTCTTTTTGTTCGTCGAAATGCTTATAGGGGTCGAAATCGGGCTGGAAGACATAGCCGTAGTAGAGGCAGCGCATAGTGTTGATGTCTTCGGCGAGGGTGGTGTCGGCTTTGGCCAGACGTTCGAGCAGTTTTGGGTAGTAGTAGTCGCTGTTGGAATCGGCGATAGCACGTTTGATATCTTCGTAGTGCGGAGCCTCGAAGGAGAACCAATCGCCATCTTCGACAATTACATCTTCGCCCTCGTCATTCTGTGCGAGGCAGAGGCAAGGCGCTAAAAACAAAAGTGTTAAAATCCAAAGTTTCTTCATGGGTCTTTATATTTCGTGTTGCAAAGATACGACATTTTCTGAGATTTGCAATGGGGTTGATAACTTTTCGGTAGTGTGTGCTTTTTTTTTCGTATTTTTGCAGCATGAAAAAAGGGAATGAACTGAAGCCCAGGATAGGCTTTTTCGGCCGTAGAAATGTGGGTAAGAGTACGATGATCAACTTGCTGACGGGTCAGCAGATTGCTATCGTGAGTGACACTGCCGGCACCACCACGGATCCCGTGCGCAAGAGTATGGAAATCGGCGGCATTGGGCCAGTGTTGCTGATAGACACTGCAGGTATCGATGATGAGGGTGAGTTAGGGGCGCTACGTGTGGAGAAGAGTATGGCGGCGTTGGCCGAAGTGGATCTGGCATTGCTGCTCTACACAGAATGGGGTGAGCCTGAGGAGAAAGTGGAGACTTGGTGTATGGAACATGGTACGCCGATACTGAAAGTGCTTACTAAAGCGGCACCCATCGATAAAGATCGGTTGATTGCTCAGATAAAGGAGGCTCTCCCCGAGAGCGCCTACCGCGGACGGTCATTGTTGGGCGATGTGGTGACAGCAGGTGATACCGTGGTGTTGGTGACTCCCATCGACTCGTCGGCTCCCGAAGGACGCATGATTTTGCCACAGGTGCAGGTGCTGCGCGATTTGATGGATCTCCACGCAATGGCATATTTTTGTCAACCTGAGGAACTACCGTCCACGCTGGCTACATTGAAAGAACCTCCACAATTGGTGGTGACCGACAGTCAGGTGTTCCACATGGTGGCTACAATAGTTCCCGAGGAGATTCCGTTGACTAGCTTCAGTGTGGTGTTGGCGCGGCAAAAAGGTCTTTTTCAAGAATATCTTGAAGGAACTAAGAAAATAGGAGATTTGAAGGATGGCGACCGTGTGCTGCTGCTTGAGAGTTGCACACACAACGTCACCTGTGAGGATATTGGTCGTGTGAAACTGCCTGCCCTGCTGCAAAAAGCCACTGGCAAACGACTGGAATTTGACATTCTTGCCGGCAACGACACCATTCATCACTCATCACTCATCGCTCATCACTATGCATTAGTGATTCAGTGCGGCGGCTGTGTGATTACGGCGCAGCAGGTGAAAGCACGTCTGCTGCCGGCATTGGAAGCAGGTGTGCCGGTGAGTAACTATGGGTTGGCACTGGCTTGGTGCAATGGGATTTTCGATAGAGCAACAAAGATTTTCAAACAATGATAGATATTAATAAGAAACCGAGTCTTTCGATTATTGTGGCCATTGCGCAGAACGGTGCTATTGGCAAGAACAATGACCTGCTGTGGCACCTCAGTGGCGACTTGAAACGATTCAAGAAACTCACTACGGGCCATCCTGTGGTGATGGGACGCAAGACATGGGAAAGTCTGCCTAAGCGTCCTTTGCCTGGCAGAAAAAATATCGTCTTCACACAAAATCCCGACTTTGAGGCCGAAGGTGCCGAGGTTGTACACAGCGTGAATGAGTTGTTTAAGACGCTGAAAGATTGCGACGAAGAAGTATTCGTCATGGGTGGCGCGGCCATCTATCAGCTTCTTCTGCCATTCGCCGATCGTTTGTATATCACTCGGGTGTACCGCGACTATGAAGCCGATGTCTTTTTCCCAACCATCGATATGTCAGAATTCACGCTGGTGAACCTCAGTGAGCCGATGTTCGACGAGGAGAGTGGCTTGGACTACGCCTATGAGGAGTACGACAGAAAATATAAATTATGAACGTTACAATCATTAATATAGGTGACGAACTGCTGATTGGGCAGGTCGTCAACACCAATGCCTCGACAATGAGCCGTCTGCTCACCGGAGCGGGTATGGAAGTCTGCAAGACTATGGTGGTGGGAGATGTGAACAAGGACATCTGGGATGCCGTTGACGAGGCGATGTGTGAGAGCGATGCTGTGTTGGTCACTGGTGGCCTTGGACCCACGAAGGACGACATCACCAAGAAACTGCTGTGCGAATATTTCGATAGCGAGCTGGTGGAAAATGAGATGGCATTGGAGAATGTGAAACGTATCTTCGCTGCCCGAGGCTACGAACTGACGCCTGTGAACCGTGCTCAGGCGCTGGTACCTAAGTGCTGCGAGGTGCTGAACAACGATTTAGGCACCGCCCCGTGCATGTGGTTCAGTAAAGGTGAAAAGTCAAAGGTGAAAGGTGAAAAAAATAAAGTCCTGGTGTCCATGCCTGGGGTACCCTTCGAGATGGAGTGGCTGATGAAGAATCGCGTTGTTCCCAAGTTGCAGGAGACCTTTGGCACCGATACCATCATCACCAAAAACATTTTGGTGCAGGGCATCGGGGAGAGCTTTTTGAGCGATTTGATAGAACCGTGGGAGCTGTCGCTGCCGAAAAATGTCAAGTTGGCTTACCTGCCTGTGGCGGGAATGGTCAAGCTGAGGCTGACTGCTAGATTCACTAGTGGAACTAGCGGAACCAGTTTAACTAGTCTCCTGCCGGGGCTCTATGCCCTCGCTGGCCAGTACATCGTCGGCGAGGACTGTGAGACCCTTGATGAGTTGGTCCATAAGATGCTAATCGAGAGAGGGGAGACCCTTGCCACCGCTGAAAGTTGCACGGGTGGCAATATCGCGCGTCTGCTCACGGCGCAAGCTGGCGCCTCAGCCTATTTCAAAGGGGGAGTGGTGGCCTATAGCAATGAGGTGAAGGAGAGCACCCTCGGCGTGAAGCACGAGACGCTCGTGACTCACGGCGCTGTGAGCGAGGAAACCGTCCGTGAGATGGTGGAAGGGGTACGAAATCGGTTAGGTGCCGACTACGCTATCGCCACTACAGGTATCGCCGGTCCCGGAGGAGGCACACCGGAGAAACCCGTTGGAACCGTCTGGGTGGCCGTCTGCAACAAAGAAAAGACTGTTACGCAGTTAATGCACTACGGTGACCGCCGCCAGCAGACTATCGACCGCACCACAAACCAAGCCTATTCTATGTTAATGAGATTGCTATGTCAAAAGCACTGATAACAATTCTGTTGCTCGTGGTGAGCAATGTTTTTATGACCTTCGCCTGGTATGGGAACCTGAAGCTTACGGAACTGAAAATTAATACCGACTGGCCCCTTATCCTTATCATCGTCACTTCGTGGGGGTTGGCGCTGTTTGAGTATGCTTTCATGATTCCCGCCAACCGCATCGGCAGTCAGATTAACGGTGGACCATTCTCTCTCATGGAGTTGAAAATCATCCAGGAATGTATCTCGCTGTTGGTCTTTACCATTATTGTGGCTACGGTCTTCAAAGGGGAGCCTATTCGATGGAATCATATTGTCAGCTTTAGCTGCATCATCCTCGCCGTCGTCTTCGCCTTTTGGAAAACAAAGTAGTTGGGTAGACAGTAGTTTAATGTATTTAAGATAAATGAAACGGACGCTGCTTTTCCTGCTACCGTTGCTGCTGGTGGCCTGTGCAACGAAACTCGACCATGTGGAGCTGACCGACTGGCAGTTTGAATACGATGGGCAATGGTATCCCGCTACGGTACCAGGTTTTATCCACACCGACTTGATGGACAACGGGCTTATACCCGATCCATACATGGCAACCAATGAGGATTCCGTGTGGTGGGTGAATCTATGTGAATGGGAATACCGTACCGTTTTACGTGGTGAGGATATCCCCGAAGGACCGCTCTATCTTGTTTGCGAAGGGTTGGCAGGGAATGCATTGGTTACGTGGGTTGCTTTTTGGGGAGATTTGGATCCGGAAGTGGGCACCGAGGCGATAGACAATATGTTTGTCGAAAGTGTCATTCCCATCTCTACCAGCAGGGAACACTACGACAGCATCCTTGTCATAGTATCTTTTCCCCCATTGGCCGACTCTGTACGCGAAGTCGACTATGGTATCCCGCTGCCCGACTGGAGGGCGTTCACGCGCATTGCACCCTACCAGCAGGGCTGGGACTGGGGCCCCACGCTGCCCACTTGCGGCATCTGGAAACCAGTGTATATCACTTCCAGAAAACCTAGTATGACTAGTTCAACTAGTATAACTAGTTCAACTAGAAAAGTTGAGCTCCGACAGGAGCGAGACAGCATCGGTCAAAGTTTCACCTTCTACCGCGATGGAAAGCCCCTCTTCGTCAAGGGTGCCAACTGGATTCCCGTCCACAGTTTTCCTGTCCTCGACAGCGCCAATCGCGCCCGATACCGTCACCTGCTCTGTTCCGCCAAGGAAGCGGGTTTCAACATGCTCCGCCTATGGGGTGGCGGCATCTACGAGCACGACTATTTCTTCGACCTCTGCGATTCGCTGGATATCATGGTCTGGATGGATTTCAACTTCAGCACCATGCTCTATCCGGACGACTCGCTGATGTTGGAGAGCATTAAGGAAGAGGCCTACCAGAATGTCAGGCGCATTGCGAAGCATCCCTGTGTGGTGCTCTGGTGCGGCAACAACGAGGTGAAGAATGGATGGGAAGACTGGGGCTGGCAAGGAGTTTATAAATGGACTCCCGAGCAGCGTGCAAGACTCGAAAAAGCGATGGATACCCTCTTTGGGTATACTAGTATGACTAGTAATACTAGTGCAACTAGTCTGTTGGCGCAAGCGGTGAGAGATTGCGACCCCCTGCATCGCCCCTACATCACTACCTCGCCCCTCTACGGCTGGGGACATCCGGAATGCATCACTCATGGCGACAGCCACTACTGGGGTGTCTGGTGGGGCGAGGAGCCTTTTGAGAAATATGCCGAGAAGACGGGACGTTTCATGAGCGAATATGGCTTCCAGAGCTATCCCATGATTAGCACCATTCGTCAGTTCTGCCCTGAAGACCAGCTCTATATCGACTCGCCGACACTCAAAAATCATCAAAAACATTCGCGTGGTCGCGAGATTATCGATAAAGCCATGATGCAGTACTATGGCTGTGACAGTAAGAGTTTGAACCTCGAGGATTTCTGCTATGTCAGTCAGTTGCTTCAAGCATGGGGAACGGGTTACGGCATTTTCCAGCACATCAAACAGCAGCCCCACTGCATGGGTACGCTCTACTGGCAACTCAACGACTGCTGGCCAGTGGCTTCATGGTCGTCAATCGATTTTTATGGCAACTGGAAAGCGTTGCATTACAGGGCGCAGGCGTTGTATGCCGATGATGTCAACCTCCGGCAGTGGGAGCAATATTACAGTGTTTATCCCAAGGATCGTACCTATTCCGAACCAAAATACACCTTTCACCTTTCATCTCTCACCTCTCATCTGGAGGTTACCATCACCGCCGAGAGCGACCTCTACGATGTCTATCTTGAGACAGAGCCTCACCTCAACGGCCACTTCACCCATAATTTCTTCGACCTTAGAAAAGGCGAGACCCTCACTTCCCGTTTCATTCCCGTCAACCCGAAGGCCGACATTGGGAACTTGGAGGTGAGAGTCAAGACCCTTAATGAGGTGATGCTTCGCTAACGACTATTTGTCGTGGGGCAACACATAGTTGACCGGATAGGTGCAGACAGCGCGGAAACGCATGGTCAGCAGGGTGGCCTGGTCGGTTAGATATTCGCCACAGTCGGTGACGATGAAGGTGATAATGCCCTTTTCAAAGTCGAAGCGGATTTCCAAAGGACGGACTTCGCCATTAGAGAAAGTGACCGGGTAGACATAAGGCAGCGGCACTTGGCGAACACCCTCATACATGTAGGCCTGCACATTACCACACCTCAACACGTAATCTGTCAGCACATCCCATTCCAGGGAACATACCAAATCGTCGGTAGCTTGGTCGACAGTCCACATGTCGTTGGTTACAGTGAATTCGGTCCATACCGTATTCATGCTTTCAATCACATCGTCCTTATGGCACGAGGTGGAGAACAATCCCATAAGAAGTGCCGCAAGGACAGGTAAGATGAGCTTTTTCATAAATGGTTGTTTTTTTGTTTTATGAATGTTTTTTCGAATGCAAAGATACGCAAAATTTCGATAGGAAAAATCTCCTTGTCAAAAGTATTTTTCCTTCAGTGCTATTTTCTGCTGATACATAATTGTTTAGATTCTTCTTTGTTTTGTGGGGATGATGGTGAAAATGTAAGGATGGAAACTCTTGAAATGTTAAAAAAACAGCTTTTAAGAAAAAAAATATACACACAATGTAACATTTTAGAAATTTCTGCGTTACTTGGTTATAATTTTAGGTGATAACTAATTAGGTGATGTATGAGACAACTGAAGATTACACATTCGATTACCAACCGCGACATCAAATCTCTGGACAAATACCTGCAGGATATCTGCAGCGAGGAGTTGCTTACCCCCGAGCAGGAGGTGCAGCTTGCGCAGCGCATCAAGCAGGGCGACCAGGCCGCATTGGAACGCCTCACCAAGGCTAACCTGCGCTTTGTGGTGTCGGTGGCCAAGCAATATCAGAATCAGGGACTTTCTCTGCCCGACCTCATTAACGAGGGCAATGTGGGACTTATCAAGGCTGCCAAACGCTTCGATGAGACCCGCGGTTTCAAGTTCATCTCCTACGCCGTGTGGTGGATTCGCCAGAGCATCCTCCAGGCTATCGCCGAGAACAGCCGCATCGTGCGTCTGCCCTCCAACCAGTTGGGTGCCCTCAACAAACTGAAAAAGGAAATCTCCAAACTGGAGCAGCAACTCGAGCGTCCGCCTTCAGAGGAGGAGTTGGCCGAACTGCTCGACATCCCCGAGGACAAAATCAAGGCCATCATGGGCATCAGCGGCCGTCACGTCTCCATCGACGCACCGTTGGCCAGCGACGAGGATGTGAACTTCGTCGATGTGCTGCCCAACGAGGACACTCCTCCGACCGACAGCAAGTTGATGCAGGAATCGCTTTCCCAGGAGATTGAGCGCAGCCTCTCCACGCTGACCGAATATGAGCGCGAGGTTATCAAGATGTACTTTGGCATAGGTTTGCCTCACCCGCTGAGCCTCGACGAGATTGCCATGAAGTTCAATCTCACCCGCGAGCGTGTGCGTCAAATCAAGGAGAAAGGTATCAAACGCTTGAAGACCAGCAGCAAGAGCAAACACCTGAAAGCGTATCTTTAATTAAGAATTAATAATTAATAATTAAGCCCTGTAGGGGCGAAAGGGTATAGGCAGGGGTGAAGCGTAGCGAAACCCCTGCTTTGCGTATAAAAAGCAATATGAGCCCCGAAGGGGCGACACATCATGGATAAGATAATTAAATACTTCCCCTCACTGACCGACCGGCAGAAGCAACAATTCGAAGCCATGTATCCTCTCTATGAGGAATGGAATGCCCAGATTAACGTCATCTCGCGTAAGGATATGGAGCACTTCTACGAGCATCATGTGCTGCACTCGTTGGCGATCGCCAAGGTGATGCCCTTTGCACCGATGAGTGAAATCCTTGACGTGGGCACCGGCGGCGGATTTCCCGGTGTGCCTCTGGCCATCATGTTTCCCGATGCCCGCTTCACGCTTATCGACTCCATCGGAAAGAAAATCAAGGTGGTGAGCGATGTGATCGACCGCCTCGGACTCACCAACACCAAAGCGCAACAGATACGTGCCGAGCAACTCGACGGCGAGTTCGATTTCGTCGTTTCGCGCGCCGTTACCACCCTGGGTGAATTTGTCCCCTGGGTGAAAAAGAAAATCTCAAAGACACAATACAACACTCTCCGTAATGGCATCCTCTACCTCAAGGGTGGTGACCTGACGAACGAACTCTTCCCCTTCCGCCACAAGGTGAAGACGTGGGACATCAGCGAATGGTTCGAAGAAGAGTTCTTCGAAACGAAGAAAGTGATTTACCTCCCCTTATAGTTTTGGACGGGACGGTTAGGCATGTATCGGAATACATCAAAATTTTTTTTTAAGGGAATTATTTCTTTGTTTTTGCCTTATTTTGTGAATTGTAGCCCAAAAAAATCGCGCATGTAACATGTTGTGAATCATGTTTTTACCCCCCCCGCTCGCGCGAAGAAGTAAAAAAAAATGTTAGTGTTGTTTTTTTTCCTATTTTTGTGGCTGAATTACTAACCCCAAAAACAAAAAAATCATGAAGAAAGTAATGTTATTGGCCGCCGTTGCCATGGTTTTCTGCCTCGTTGGCTGCAACAAAAAGGTTGATTGCAAATGCACTACCACAATGAATGGTGAAGTGATTCAGGAAGTTACACTCAATGGAGTCGAGAGCTGCAGTGATCTTTCTGTAACTCAAACTGTTAATGGTATTACCCAAGTTACAAATTGCTCTGAAATCTGAACCTTCCTGATTTAGGATGAAAGTAGCGTGGCATTAAGGTCACGCTACTTTTCTCTCTATATTTTAACCGTTACAATGCCTTTTATACGCGGCCATCGTATTTTGAAGCAATGAGACGATGGTCAGCGGTCCTACGCCGCCGGGTACGGGAGTCACCCAGCTGCATTTCTTGTCCACCTCGTCGTGCTTCACGTCGCCGATGACGCGATAGCCGTTCTTCTTCGTAGCGTCGGCCACACGATGGATGCCCACGTCGACCACCACGGCGCCCTCCTTCACCATATCCTCGGTGACGAACTCGGGCTTGCCGATGGCCACCACCAGGATGTCAGCCTGCAGGCAGAGCTCCTTGAGGTTTTGCGTCTTACTGTGGCAGATGGTGACGGTGCAGTCGAAGCCTTTGCGGCTCAGCAGGTTGGCGACAGGAGTGCCCACGATGTTCGAGCGTCCCAACACCACGCAGTGCTTACCGGCGGTCTCGATACCATAGCGTCTCAGCAGGGTGCAGATGCCCATGGGGGTGGCGGGAGTGAAGCACTCCTCACCGAGGACCATGCGGCCGATGTTCACGGGGGTGAAGCCGTCGACATCCTTGTCGGGCGAGATGGCGTTAATGACCTTCTGCTCGTTGATATGTTTGGGCAGCGGCAGCTGCACGATGAAGCCGTCAATGTCGGGGTCGTTGTTGAGGAATTCGATGGTTTCTAACAGCTGTTTCTCGGTGGTCTTCTCGCTCATGCGGTAGACGCTCGAGGTGTAGCCCACCTCGTGGGAGGATTTCTCTTTGTTGGCGACGTAAGTCATGCTGGCTCCGTCCTCGCCTACGATTACAGCGGCCAAATGGGGGGCACGGCGACCCTGCTGGGTCAGCGCACGAACCTCATTGGCTATCTCGTCCTTGATTTGCAAGGCCATCGCCTTGCCGTCCAATAATTCTGTCATATATCGTTTTTTTATCTTCTCTTACGCATCGGAAGTTTGCCGCCGTTCTTGCTGACCATCTTCATCATCTTGCGGGTGTCCTCGAACTGCTTGAGGAAGCGGTTGAGTTCCTGGATGCTGCGGCCGCTGCCGTTGGCGATACGCTGCTTGCGGCTACCGTTGAGGCAGCTGGGGTTCTGGCGCTCATAGGGGGTCATCGAGCCTATCATCGCCTCGATGGGCTTGAAGGCATCGTCGCTGATTTCCACATCCTTGGTGAGCTTGCTCATGCCGGGAATCATGCCGATGAGGTCTTTCATCGAGCCCATCTTCTTGATTTGGGCAATCTGCGAGAGGAAGTCGTCGAAGTTGTACTCATTGTGCAGGAGCTTCTTCTGAATCTTGCGGGCTTCCATCTCGTCGTACTGCTCCTGGGCCCTTTCCACAAGGCTGACCACATCGCCCATGCCGAGGATGCGGTTGGCCATACGGTCGGGGTGGAACACATCGAGGGCATCCATCTTCTCGCCGATACCGACGAACTTGATGGGCTTGTCCACCGTGTAGCGGATGGTAAGGGCGGCGCCGCCTCGGGTGTCGCCGTCGAGTTTGGTGAGCACCACGCCGTCGAAGTCGATGCGCTCGTTGAAGGCCTTGGCGGTATTCACGGCATCCTGACCGGTCATCGAGTCAACCACGAAGAGGGTCTCCTGCGGCTGCAGCTCGCGCTTCAGGGCGGCAATCTCGTTCATCATCTCCTCGTCGACTGCCAGACGACCGGCGGTATCGACGATGACCACGTTATATCCGCGCCCCTTGGCCTCACCTATGGCATGCTTGGCAATCTCGACGGGGTTCTTGTTGCCTTCCTCTGTGTAGACAGGCACCTGCACCTGTTCGCCGAGGGTCTGCAACTGGCTGATAGCGGCGGGACGGTAAACGTCACCGGCCACCAGCATCACGCTCTTGCCCTTCTTGGTCTTCAGATAGTTGGCCAGCTTGGCGCTGAAGGTGGTCTTACCGGAACCTTGCAAGCCAGCGATAAGGATAATGGCGGGCTGCCCTTTGATGTTGATTTCCACGGCCTCCGAGCCCATCAGCTCGGTCAGCTTCTCGTGGACAATCTTCACCATCAACTGGCCGGGCTCGATGCTCTGGATGACGTTGCGACCCAGCGCTTCGGCCTTCACCTTGTCGGTGAACTCCTTGGCGATGGGATAGCTCACGTCAGCGTCCAAGAGGGCTTTGCGCACCTCTTTGACGGTCTCCGCCACATTGATATCAGTAATCGACCCTTTACCTTTAAGGGTGTGTAACGCTTTCTCTATCTTGCTACTAAGGTTCTCAAACATAGTCTACACAGCATTATTTTTCCGCTGCAAAGTTACGAAAAAAAACCTAATAATAGATTAAAAAATTATCGAAGATGCACGATGGTGACTCCGACGCCGCCTAATTCCACTTTTTCGGGGTGGAAGGTGCGGACTTCACGCATGGATTTCAACTCTTGGTGGATGACCTGCATAAGGATGCCGTAGCCCTTTCCGTGAAGGATGCGCACCTCTTTCTCGCTGAGGAGGATGGCTTCATCGAGGAAGCGATGCAACATATCCAACGCCTCTTCGGCACGATGACCTCGGAGGTCGAGGGTGGGGTTGAAGTGGGCACGCTTCTCGTTCATCTCGTCGAAGATGGAAGTAAATGTTTGATTGCTTGATTGCTTGGCTGCTGGAATCTTCTGCTTGGCGGTGCCTGTGAGGCGGCTGAGGGCAATGGTCATGCGGATGCTGTTGCTCTCCACGACGGCTTTCTTTCCCTTAATTTCCACCACCTGACCGAAGGTGTCTTCACCGTCGATGCGGACGATGCTGCCCACTTGAACAGGCAGAACCTGTTCGAGGTGAGAGGTGAGAGGTGAAAGGTGAGAGACGGACGCTTTCCTTAATTCTTCATTCTTGATTCTTAATTCTTCATTCTCTCGTGTGGCTTCGGCCAGACGGGCGCGGGCCTGCTGGGTGGCTTCTTTCTCGGCTTTGGCCGACTTGATGTCGCTGATGGTGCGCTCGACGGTGCGGTTGGCATCGGTGAGTATCTGCTGCGCCTCGTGGCGGGCGGAACTGATAATCTCGTGGCGGCGGGCCTGCAGGTTGTCGTTGAGGCGCTGGTATTTCTGCGTCACCTCGTTGAGGAAGTCGTCGGCGACCTTCAACTCTTCGCGCTGACGGGCGATCTCCTGCTTGTCGAGCTCGAGTTGCTGCAGCTGGTGTTCGAAGTTGAGTTGCTCGCGTCCCACCATCTCGCCTGCTCGGTCGAGGATTTCCTTAGGGAAGCCGATGCTCTCGGCTATCTCGAAGGCGAAACTGGAGCCGGGATGTCCGACGGCGAGGCGGTAGAGCGGCCGCATGGCGTCGGTGTCGAAGAGCATGGCGCCGTTGACGATGCCCGGCATGCGGTCGGCCAACAATTTGAGGTCGGCAAAATGGGTGGTCACCACGCCGAAGGCCCCTTTGTCGTAGAGCGCTTCCAACACCGCTTCTGCGATGGCACAACCCGAACGGGGTTCGGTGCCGCCTCCCAACTCGTCGAGGAGGAAGAGGGTGTTCTCTTTGGCGGAACCCAGCAAGGCTTTCATGTTCTGCAGGTGCGAGGTGTAGGTGGAGAGGTCGTTGTCGATGCTCTGCTGGTCGCCGATGTCGATGAAGATGGAACCGAAGAGGCCGCACTCAGAGGTGGGGCGCAGGGGTACGGGCATGCCGCATTGCAGCATGTATTGTATCAATCCCACGGCCTTGAGCAGCACGGACTTGCCGCCGGCGTTGGGGCCGGAGATGATGAGGATTCTTTGAGGTGAAGGATGAGAGGTGAGAGATGAAAGGGTGAGGTTAAAAGGTATTACGGCGTCTTTTTTCTGGAGGAAGAGCAGGGGGTGGCGGGCGTCCATCCATTCGATGCGGGGTTCGCGATGGAGGATGGGGACGCTGGCGCCCAACTCCACCGCCACACGGGCTTTGGCCCGCAGGAAGTCGATGCGGGCGAGGAAGCGGTAGGCTTCCTCGAGTTGCGGCAGCAGGGGACGCAGGCGGTCGCTGAAGGTGAGGAGGATGCGCTGTATCTCGTGACGCTCGTCGAAGTCGAGCTCGCGGAGGTCGTTGCCTAGTTCCACCACCTCGGCGGGTTCCACGAAGGCGGTGAGGCGGGTGGCTGACTCGTCTTGGATAAGACCTTTGATTTTGCGACGGTGGGTGGTGAGCAGTGGGATGACGGGGCGGCCGTCGCGGATAGTCACTTCGGCGCCTTCGGGTGCCCACCCTTCGCGCTTGGCGCGAGCAAGGGTGCTGCTGACTTGGGCGTCGACCTCCGCAGCCTTGCGGGCTTTGGTGCGCCGTATCTCGGCAAGGGCGGGGGAGGCGTTGTCGTAGAGCTCGCCGTGGTCGTCGATGAGTTTGCCTAAGAGTGAGTTGATGACGTTGAGTTGTGAACTCTTGCCACCGTAACCCAGCTCCACCTCGATGGCGAGGTTTCTTAAAGCGGTATACTGCTGATGCTCTTCAGCGGTGAGGAAATAGTAGCATTCGCGTATGGTGCGCAGCGAGAGTTTTAAATCGAAGAGGTTCTCCAAAGGGATGAGCGTGTTCCCTACATGGAGATGGGTGAGGGTAGGGGTGAGGTCGATAAAATCCTGCTGGGGGAACTCGCTCTCCATGAGCACTATCTGACGCATCTCCTCGGTGAGTTGCAGCTCGTACTGCACCTTCTCGAAGTCGAAAGAGAAGCGCATCTCGCCAGCCATGCGGGCGGCGAGGTCGTTGGTGGTCTGTTCCTCCACCATCTGACGGATGCGGTCGAACCCCAGTTTCTGTTCTATATTGTTCATTTAGTCAAAGTCGAGGTATAAGGGCCATTTTTGCCGGAAGGCGTCGAGGCGTTCTTTGTTGAGGACAAGGTCGATGGTCATCTCGGCATCTTCATTCTCGGTTTCGCTGATGCCGTCGGCAAAGACCAGTCCTTTGTAGTTGACGGCGAGGCTGTCGCCGCTATATTCTCCGCCGTTGCCGTCGATGCCTGTGCGGTTGCAGCCGACGACATAGCAGAGGTTCTCGATGGCGCGGGCCTTGAGCAGGGTCATCCAGGCTTCGCGGCGGCTGGCAGGCCAGTTGGCGCAGACAAGCAGCAAATCATAATCCATATTATCGTTTCGCAGCCATTTCGGGAATCGCAGGTCGTAGCAGACGGCGGGTTTGATGCGCCAGCCTTTGTATTCGAACACCACACGCTTGGTGCCTCGGGCTATCACATCGGCCTCGCCGCTGACGCGGAAGGTGTGCGCTTTGTCGTAGTAGCCGAAGTCGCCGTTGGGGTAGACCCAGTGCAGGCGGTTGTAGCAGTGGTCTCCTTCGCGGACTATCCAGGTGCCCACAAAAAGGAAGTTGTGTTTGGTAGCCAGGTTTTGTGCCCAGCGGAGCGTGGGACCGTCTGGCTCTTCGGCCAGCGCGGCCATGTGGTCGCCGAAGCCGGTGGTGAAGGTTTCGGGTACGATGAAGATGTCGCTCAAACTGGGAGTCTTGTGCAAAGCTTCTTCAATGCGGCGGCGGTTGGCCTCAGGGTCGGCCCAGACGATGTCTTGCTGGTAGAGTTGGATATGGAGGTCGTTCATAGTTGTCGACAGGCTTTAAGGTCTTCTTGCAGTTGGTTTTGCAGCGATTCGGTTGAGCCGAAGCGCACTATGTCGCGGATGCGGTGGACGAACTCCACCATTACGGTCTGTCCGTAGAGGTCGCCTTTGAAATCGATCAGGTGTACTTCAAGCGATGACTTGTCTATATCAAAGGTTGGAATAATACCTAGGTTCGCCATACCTTTCACCTCTCTGCCTGCTTTGCAGGCCTGCGACTCCAGTGGAGCAAAACTTTCACCTTTCACCTTTACAAAGTACACGCCCTCTTTCGGCAGCATCTTTCGGGTCTCTTCCAGCGAGATATTGGCGGTGGGGAATCCAAGTGTGTGCCCCACGCCGCGGCCGTGGAGTACCATGCCTGTGAGGCTGTATGGACGTCCCAGCAGCGTTGCCGTCTCCTCGACAGAGCCCTTGAGAAGGCTCTCGCGGATACGGCTGGAACTGATAGGACTGCCGTCGACGAGGAAAGGTTCGCCACGTTGCAGCGTGAAGTCTAACTCCGTGGCCAACTGCGGCAGGCGGTCGAAGTCGTCGTTCTGCTTGCTGCCAAACCGGCTGTCGTATCCTAACAGAAGGCTGCGCATATTCAGTTTCTCGTACAGTAGACGCGCCATCTCGCAGGCCGACAGCTGCGCCACCTCACAGGTGAAAGGCAGTACGGCGACATATTTGGCTCCCGCCTCAAAGAGCAGTCTCAGGTGTTCTTCGGGGTCATCAAGCCAGTATTCGCTTTGGCGACGGCCGAGGACGAAGGAAGGATGAGCGGTGAGGGTTACTACGAGAGTGGGGAGTGGATAGTGGGTAGTGGGTAGCATCTGTGACAACAGCTGCTGGTGGCCGCGGTGCACACCGTCGAACACACCCACCGTCACCGCTGTCTCTTCAACGATGGTGTCGATGGATCCGTGTATGTCGTAGAGTTGGAACATCAGAATAGTGTTATCGTGGGAGCGAAATTGAAGGCTACTCCGATGGTGAACTGGTTGCGGTGGTCGTATTCGTGGGTGGCTCCGTCGGCAGAGGTGCCTGTGGAGGGCAGATAGTGGTAGAGGGTACCGTGAAGGGTGAGGAAACAGGAAGAATGCCCCGGTTTGTCAAAAGGAGACCAGTTCCACCTTGCACTCAAAGTGATGACGCGTGTGCGGTCGAAGGTCAGCCCTGCGGTATTGGCCGAGAGGTTGCTGAAATGCCAGCTGCCCATCAGCGGAACGAAGTCCTTCCCGTACCAGTAGCTGGCCAGGAAACTCCAGTGGTCGCCAATCAGCTTCACTTCGGGGTAGATCCCCCATCCCTTGGTGAAGGGAACAGTGGGGTTTTTGTGTTGGTGATACAACATCGCGTGGCAGCTGAAGTCGAGGTGGCTGTGGTCGGTGAACTCATACATGATGATTCCAAGTCCTGCGGCGGCGTTGAAATTGCTGTTGTTGGGCAGGCTGTCGGCCGCATCCGCCATACTCTGTCCGCCTTCGTGCTGTGCAATGAAATGCAGCGGCAGGTAGAGCGTCCATCTCCCGAAATCGTTGTACAGTTTTCCAGAGAAGCCCATCGTGAAGCGCTCGAGGATGGGACTCCGGTACCAGATGAATTCGCGCCAGTCGGTCCAGAAATCCATCTCCAAGCCGGGAGTCGAGAACTTCAGTTCGAGACCCGCTTCGGGGTCGCCCACCACAGCCCGCTCATAGTTGTAGAGGGGCATGGGCAAATGGTGGTCGCCGTTGTCTAAACAGCCCAATAGGAGCGTCAGCTTGGGCGTGAAATCAATCCTGGCCTGCAGCCACGGGAGGAGGTGCATGGGACGCGAAATGCTGTCGTACCTGGGATAGGCATCGTAGGCCGACGTGACGGGGTAGTTGCGGGCGCCCCAGTAGTTGAGCCAATGGAATCCTCCTTTGAGGGATACCTTGTCGCTCAAGCGGTATTCCACCTTCGGCTGCAGCACGAAGCCCGGCAGCGTATAGCCGCGCACACGGTCGCCGAAGTATTCGTTGTCGATGAAGAAAGTGCTTCCGTCGATATGGAGAAGCACCGTGTTGGTGTCTTGGGCTTTTAAGGTGAAGGCTGAAAAGTGAAAGGTGAGAAGCAGGCTGACGAAAATCGCCAGTCGTGTGGCCTTGTGGGCCTTTAGCCGCTGTAGGACAAATGTTTGCAAATCTTTTAAACTTTAAACTTTAACCTTTAACCGTTACTTCAGGGCCTCTTTGATGGCTTCCTCGATGGCCTCGCCGCGGAGGTCGCGGGCGAGGATGGTGCCGTCCTTGTCGATAAGTATTATCTGCGGGATGCCGTTGACGCCGTAGGTGTCAGTGGCGGTGCGAGTGCTGTCAACCAACTGCGGATAGGTGATTCCGAGGTCAGCCATCACTTGCTCGTGGGCGGCCTTGCGGGCTTTGGCGTCACCGCGCTCCCACACGTTGAGTCCCACGATGACGAGACCTTTCTTCTCATATTTCTTCCACAGCGGAACAAGGTTGTCCTTGATTTCGGCACGGCAGGGACCGCACCAGGAGGCGTAGAAGTCGACCAATGCCAGCTTGCCGTCGATAAGGTCGCTGAGTTTGCCGTTCACACCCTGGATGTCCACATAGTGTTTGCCGGCCGAGGTGGCCTCGATGTTGCGGAGCTGCGTGAGCTTCTGCTGCACATATTTATTGTTGGCGACCAGAGGGCTGGCGGTACTCACGATGCTGTCGAACTGGCTGTAGGTGAATGTGCCTTCCTGTACGATATTCTTCATGGCGAAGACGCCCAGCAGGTTGTCTCCGTTCTCGTGGTAGAGCTTCCAGCAGGCATCGAGGGTGCGGCTGACGCGAATCTCCTCCAAACTGTCCAGCAGATGCTCTATCTCGGCACGCGTTTCGGCATTGGGAGCGCTGTAGTATCGGGGAATGATTTCTTCCATCTTACTCTCAATGTCTTTTGTGTTGAGGGTGGAGCTGAATGCGTAGTATTTATCATTGAGGGGAGTGCCTCCAATGCTGTCACTTTTCAAGGTGATGGAGCCCGGCTCCACGAAAAGAATGCCTACGACAGACTCCGAGGAAGTAATCACGGCCATCCAGGCGGTGTCGACAATTCCTGTGAAGGTGAACTTCCCGTCGGATACCAAGGTGCTGTCTTTCGGGTTGTCGTGGTTCTCATAATTGTAGAGATAGACCATCTGGCCGTCCATATTGCTGTTAACGGTGCCGTTAATCGTAAACTCGTTCTTGTTGCCGCAACTGCCCATCATGGCGATAACTGCAACAGTGCAAATGACTTGGAATATTTTTTTCATTGTATAAAAATATAAAAATGCGGTTGCAAAGGTACGAAAGTTTCTTAAACCAATCGTAGGATGACGGGAAAAATTTTGTGGAATACAAAAAATGTTGTACCTTTGCAATCGTTTTTCCCCGAACTACACAGTGAGAAACTGCTTAGACATCAATATTCAGAAAAGATTGAAACTTAAAAATATTAAATAATGAAACGTAATATTCTTTTCCTCATGGCTGCTTTAGCTACGACTGCCATTTCGGCACAAAACATCCAGTATCCAAAAGCCGAGAAAGTGGGTACCGCCGATACCTATTTTGGCACCACGGTGGCCGACCCCTACCGTTGGCTCGAGAACGACACCAGTGCACAGACGGCCGCCTGGGTGGCGGCGGAAAATGCGGTAACCAACGCCTATCTGGCGAAGATTCCCTTCCGCCAGAAACTGCAGAAAAGACTCACCGAACTCGCCAACTACGAGAAGATTGGCGCACCGCGCAAACGCCACGGAAAGTGGTATTTCTATAAGAACGATGGTCTCCAGAACCAGTATGTGATGTATGTGATGGATGCGTTGGGCGGCACCCCGCGTGTCTTCCTCGACCCCAATACGCTGAGCGACGACGGCACTGTGGCGCTGGGAGGTGTCCATTTCTCCCACAACGGCCGCTGGGCCGCCTACAGCATCTCGCGTTCGGGCAGCGACTGGCAGGAGTTTTACGTCATCGACCTCAAGACCGGCCAGCTCACCTCCGACCACATCCTGTGGGCCAAATTCTCCGGTGCCGCCTGGCAGGGCGACGGCTTCTACTACAGCGCCTACGATGCCCCCGAGCAGGGTAAGGAGTTCTCCAATGTGAACGAGACCCACAAAATCTACTACCACCGTGTGGGAACCCCACAGAGCGAGGATGTGCTCTTCTATCAGAACCCCGTCTATCCCAAGCGTTTCTATGGAGTGGAAACTAACGAGGAGGAGACAATGATGTTCCTCTACGAAAGCGGAGAGGGCAGCGGCAACAACCTCTATGTGCGCGACCTGCGCCAGCCCAATTCGCAGTTCATCCAGATGACCACCGACATGGATTACCAGTACAGCCCCATCTACTCCGAGGGCAACACCATCTACCTCTACACCAACTATGGAGCCCCGAAAGCCTGCATTATGAAGGCCGACATACGCCATCCCGGCATCGCCGACTGGCAGGGATTGATTCCCGAACAGTCCAACGTCCTTAGCGGCATCAGTGTCATCAACCGGCAGTTCATCCTCACCTATCAGCAGGATGTCTTCGACCACGCCTATGTCTACGGCCTCGACGGACGCCTGCGCCACGAGGTGAAGCTCCCCAGCGTGGGCAGCGTCGGCTTCATCGGCGACGAGAAAGAACCCGAGTGCTTCTACTCCTTCACCTCGTTCACCCAGCCCGGTACCATCTACCGCTACGATATCGACCGCAACGAGAGCACCCTCTATTCCTCTCCCACAATCAAATTCCGTCAGGAGGACTTCGTCAGCGAGCAGGTCTTCTTCCTCAGCAAGGACGGCACACGCATCCCGATGTCGCTGACCTATAAGAAAGGCCTCAAACGCAATGGCAAGAATCCCGTCTTCCTCTACGGCTACGGTGGATTCAACATCTCGCTCGGACCTGGCTTCTCGGCCATGCGCATCCCCTTCCTCGAGAATGGCGGCATCTATGCGCAGGTCAACCTCCGCGGCGGCAGCGAATATGGTGAGGAATGGCACATTGCCGGCACCAAGATGCAGAAACAGAACGTCTTCGACGATTTTATCGGTGCCGCCGAGTGGCTCATCCGCGAGGGCTACACCTCGAACGAGAAGATTGCCATCGTGGGAGGTTCCAATGGCGGCCTCCTCGTCGGTGCCTGCATGACCCAGCGTCCCGACCTCTTCCGCGTGGCAGTGCCCCAGGTGGGTGTGATGGACATGCTCCGCTACCACAAATTCACCATCGGCTGGAACTGGGCACCCGACTATGGCACCAGTGAGGACTCGAAAGAGATGTTCGAATACCTCCTGGGCTATTCGCCGCTCCACAACCTCAAGCCCGGCACCTCCTATCCTGCCACCCTTGTCACTACTGCCGACCACGACGACCGTGTGGTGCCTGCCCACTCCTTCAAGTTCGCAGCCACCCTTCAGGAATGCCACCAAGGTGCCAACCCCGTGCTCATCCGCATCGACACCAAAGCCGGTCACGGCGGCGGCAAACCCCTGGCCAAGGTCATCGAGGAACAAGCCGACATCTATGGCTTCATCATGTACAATCTCGGAATGAAGATGAAATAATCCTCCTTTGTGGTAGGTGAATAATAAACCCCGAAAGTTTTTAATCTGACTTTCGGGGTTTATTATAAAAATATTATATATGCTGATTGTCAGTGCGTAAAGCATATATTTTTTGTTTTTATATTTTTTTTCCTCAATATGTCGAAAAAAAGTAGTATTTTTGCAAATTAATTTCTTTGGGAAATAAAACGCGTTTATTATGTATACAGACACCTCTAAATTCATCGGCGAAGGCCTTACTTACGACGACGTGCTGCTCGTCCCCGCCTATTCTGAAGTGCTGCCCCGCGAAGTCTCGGTAGCCTCGCGCTTCTCCAAGCGCATCACCCTCAACACCCCCTTGGTGAGTGCCGCTATGGACACTGTCACCGAGGCCGCCATGGCCATCGGCATGGCGCAGGAGGGCGGTATCGGCGTGCTCCACAAGAATATGAGCATCGAACGTCAGGCCAACGAGGTGCGCAAAGTGAAACGTGCCGAGAACGGCATGATTATTGACCCCGTAACCCTCAATAAGGACGCCAAGGTGAAGGATGCCCTGCATCTGATGGAGGAATACGGCATCGGTGGTATTCCCATCGTCGACGAGAACAAGATGCTCATCGGCATGGTGACCAACCGCGACCTCCGTTTCGAGCGCGACATGGAGCGTCCGCTGAGTGAGATTATGATCACCAAGCTCATCACCACCCATGTGGGAACCACGTTCGCTGAAGCTACCGACATTCTTCAGCAGCACAAGATTGAGAAACTGCCTGTGGTGAACGACGAAGGTCAGTTTATGGGCCTTATCACTTACCGCGACATTATGAAGACGAAGGAGCGTCCCAACGCTTGCAAGGATGCCAACGGTCGTCTCCGTGTGGCTGCCGGTGTGGGCATCACGCCCGATATGATGGACCGTGTCGACGCTCTGGTGAAAGCCGGTGCCGACGCCATCGTCATTGATACTGCCCACGGCCATTCCATCCGTGTGGTGGATGCCCTGAAGCAGGTGAAGAACAAATACAAAGACATCGACGTGGTGGTGGGTAATATCGCCACGGGCGAGGCCGCCATTATGCTGGCAGAAGCCGGTGCCGACGCCATCAAGGTGGGTATCGGCCCTGGAAGCATCTGCTCGACGCGCATTGTGGCTGGTATCGGTGTGCCGCAGCTCACCGCCGTTTGCGAGGTGTGCGGAGCCCTGAAGCAGAAAGGCTATGATGTGCCGGTCATCGCTGATGGCGGTATCCGCTACAGCGGCGATATCGTGAAGGCCATTGCCGCCGGCGCTAGCTCCATTATGGTGGGCAGCCTGGTGGCCGGTGTCGACGAGGCTCCGGGCGAGACCATTATCTTCGAAGGTCGCAAGTTTAAGAGCTATCGCGGCATGGGTTCCCTCGAAGCCATGCAGAGCGGCTCGAAAGACCGCTACTTCCAAGACAAGGAAACCGATGCCAAGAAGCTCGTCCCCGAAGGTGTGGTGGGACGTGTGCCCTACAAAGGCACCCTCAACGAGGTACTCTACCAGATGGTCGGTGGTTTGAAGGCTGGCATGGGCTATACCGGCAGCCGTACCATCGGCGACCTGCAACAGGCCAAGTTTATCCGCATCACCGCTGCCGGCCGTACTGAGAGCCATCCTCATGACATCGCTATCACCCGCGAGGCACCGAACTATTCCAGATAACGGTTAACGGTTAACGGTTAAAGAAACGAGGACTTTAAACCGGGCGTACACTGGGGTACGCCCCTACATTAAACATTAAACATTAAACTTTAAGCGTTATAAATGAAGAAGATATTGTTGGCTACAGCCATCATTTCGATTTTCAATTTTCAATTTCCGATTGCCTATGCCCAGACGCAGGATCATAACCCTGTGGTGCTTGAGGTAGGGGGGCAGCAAATCATGCAGTCGGAGTTTATGCATGACTTCCGCCTGTCGGCAGGCAGTGATTTTAACAAAAAGAATCTCTCCCAAGCGGAGAAGAGTAAATCCCTCGCCGAGTATGCGGAGCTCTATGCCAACTTCCGCGCGAAGCTTTGTGATTCCAAAGCGATGGGCTTGGACACTGCTAGCGACCTCAGACTCGAACTGGCCAAGTATCGTCACGACCTTGCAGCCCCGTACCTTATCGACTCCGTGATGCTCATGAAAATCCTTCAGGAAGCCTATGAGCGTAACCGCTATTCCCTCCATGTATCGCATATCCTTATCAAGGTAGGTCCCGACGCTCCGCCGGAGGACACGTTGGAGGCCTACAATCGTGCGCTTGAATACCGACAGCGTATCTTGAATGGAGAAGATTTCACGGCTGTGGCCATTGAAGAGGCCCGGCGAGCCAGGCCCTATGATCCCGTTAAACCTAATGAGGGTGAGTTGGCTTATTTCTCTTCATTCCAGATGGTTTATCCCTTCGAGACTGCTGCCTATTCGCTCCAACCCGGTGAGGTGAGCATGCCTGTACGTACACGCTACGGTTATCACTTGATTAAGCTTTATGACCGCGTGGAAATGTATGGTAAGACAACCCTCCAGCATATCTGGCTGCGCGGTAATGAGCGTCAGAAAACCATCGGCCGCATGTATGAGAATATCATGTCGGGAGTGCCGTTTGAAAATATTGCGCAACAGAGCGATGATGAATCCTCTGCTCATGACGGCGGTTACATCAGGGATGCCGTCCTCGGACAACTTCCGCAGGAGTATGTCAAGGTGCTTAGTGAACTTCAACCCGGTGAGGTTTCCCACCCATTCCTTACCCGTTATGGCTGGCATATTGTAAAGCTCGTCAGCAAGGATACGCTGCCTCCTTTTGAGTCAATGGTGCCGTACTATAAGCAGCGTATGGCTCGTGACCAGCGTGGCGATGCCTCCCGTAAGTCGTTTGCTGCTTCGGCACGAGAGAAATATGGCATCGTGGACTTCACCGTCACTCCTGTCAAACAGCAAGGCAAGAATAAGAAAAAAAATCAGCAGCCCACCGAGATGATGGCTTCGCTGGATGAGATTGTCTCGCTTGTCAACGATTCTGTCTTCAAGGCTGAATGGCGCTTCCGCGACACCACCCTTGTCCACGACCTCCGTCCCCTTGTCGAGGTTCCGGGAAAGAAGTACAACGCAATCGATTTCGCCCGCTATATCCGCAAAAATCAGTACAGGACACTTCGTTGCGACATGGCCTATCATGTGCGCAACCTCTATAACGATTTTCTCGACAGTGTTTCTATTGCTTATGCCGATAGTCAACTGGAGAAGGAATATCCTGAATTCGCCGACCTCGTTGATGAATACCGTCGTGGCCTGATGATTTTCGACTACAACGAAAAGATGATTTGGACTGCAGCCATCAACGACTCTGTTGGATTCGCCGCTTTCTATGCACGTGAAAGTGCCAAGAAGAGCATGCAAAACCCGGAAGACTCTATATATTTCTGGCGTACGCGTGCGCGCGTAGTGGTTCTCACTATTGCCGACAGCGCTGCTCTCGATCCCGCCAAAGCCGTCAAACTGATGCGCAAAGCTCTCGACAAGAATCTCTCTTCTTCTGCCATGCAGGAGATGCTTTTAGATAAGGTCAACCGCAAAAAGACCAGTGCCGCAGAGCCTGTCACCGTTGTTGTCGACCAGGTGGAGCAGGGGCGTCAGTCGCTCCTTGCTTCTGACCAATGGCAGCGTGGGGTCTACACCTCATCCGATGGAGCCAAGGGTTATCGTGTCCTCGTGGTACAGAACATCATCGAGCCCTGTTTGAAAGGGCAACTCGAGGCTCGTGGCTATTACCTTAGTGGCTGGCAGAACGAATACGAACAGAACCTCTGCAAATCCCTCCGCGCAAAGTACAAGGTGAAAATCCACTACGATGCACTTAACCAGATTCGCTTTTAGTCTTTGTGCACTCTTTGTGCTTATGACGGCATGCTCGCGCAAGGCCGACCCTTCTCCGGTGCTTGTCAGCGTCTATGACCAGGAACTTCTGGCTACAGACATTGAAGGACTTGTTCCTGAAGGTATGAGTCCCGAGGACAGCGTTGCTATCGTCGATGCTTACATAGAGCAATGGATTCGTCAGGCTGTAATTCTGGAGAAAGCCAGCAAGAATGTGACGGACAACTTCGAGCGTGAACTGCGTGAATACAAAAACAACCTCCTTGTCTACACATACGAGCGTCAGATTATCGACCAACTTCTCGATACCAATATCACCGATGTACAGATAGAAGACTACTACGCGCAGCACAAGGCCGACTTTACACTAAAGAACAGTATAGTGAAGACCGTTTATGTTGTGGCACCGGTCAAAGCCGCCGCTGTTTCAAAGCTGAAGAAGATTGTTTCGCGAGGCACATTCTCGGAGAAAGACATCATCGAACTTGAGGAGACAGCCTCGCACAACGGTTTTACTGGCTATTACGATGCGGAGTCTTGGATTCCTTTCAATACTTTCCAGACGGTTGTCCCAGTCACTGCCTATAACGAGAGTCTTTTCTTGAAACAGCATCGTGCCATCACCCTCTCGGACGACTCCCTTTTCTATGCCGCCCGTATCCTTGACTATAAGGTTACCGACGATATCTCCCCCCTTGACATGCAGCGAGACAACATCCGTGCCATACTCCTTAATCACCGTAAGGTGGAAATCCTTGAAAAACTCCGTTCCGACCTCCTTAGCGAGGCTGAGAATGGTGGCCACGTGAAAAGAATAAAGAATCAATAACAATAAGAGTAAAGAATGAAAAAAATACTGCTGGTAATAGCCCTACTTTCCCCATTCACCTTTCATCCTTCGCCTCTCTATGCGCAAGAAGGAACGCTCGTGGACGGTGTTGCTGCCGTTGTGGGAAAGAATATTGTGAAATACTCCGATATTGAGACCGCATATGCGCAGACCCGCTTGCGTTCTTCTGAAGCAGGACAGACTCGCTGCGATATCCTCGAAAACCTTATCCTTACCCAACTTCTTGTCCATAAGGGTGAGATTGATAGTGTCGAAGTCTCTGATGACGAAGTGGACCAGTATGTTCAGTATTACCTTAAAGGACTCCTTCGCCAGTATGGCAGTAAGGAAGCTATCCGAGATAACACGGGACTCGACTATGAGGATCTTAAAGAGCAGTACAATCGAATGGTTCGCTCTAACCTTCTCAGTCGTCGTGTGGAATATAACCTTACGGAGAGTGTAAAAGTGACTCCCGCCGAAGTTACAGACTTCTTCAATACGCTTCCCACAGACAGCCTCCCCATGATGCCGGAACGCTATGAAATTTCGGAAATTGTCATTCAGCCGGTCGTGTCTGAAGCTGAGCGTGACCGCGTCCGTACCGAGCTTGCCGCCCTGCGTGAGCGAGTCATCAAAGGAGAGAAGTTTTCTATGCTTGCTACCCTCTATTCTCAGGATCCAGGAACCGCTTCCAAAGGTGGCGAATTGGGCTTTTTCTCCCGTGGAGATATGGTGGGAGAGTTTGAGGCTGCCGCCTTTGCACTCAAACCTGGCGAAGTGTCACCTATCATTGAGACTCAGTTTGGTTTCCACATCATTCAGCTTATCGAACGTCGAGGGAATACCATCAATGCCCGCCACATCCTTATTATTCCCAAGGTTTCTTCCGAAGACCTTTTGCGCGCACGTATGCGCCTCGATAGTCTGGCTGTAGAGATTCGTTCCGGCAACATCTCTTTTGAAGACGCCGCCAAACAATACAGCACTGCTGACAATGCCCGTCAGGGAGGTACCGTTACCAATACTACTGATGGTACTGGTCGTTTTGATGCCGAAGCCCTCAAGGAGAGCTATCTTGCCGTGGGTGTTCCTGGACTCGATGTGGGAGAGATTTCCAATGCAACCGCTTTCCGAACTTCCGACAACAAGGAGGCCTACCGCATTGTGCGCCTCAATAAGAAACACCCGGCTCATCGGGCGAATCTTACCGACGACTACGACAATATTTACAATGCCGCCCTTGCCTCAGCAAAGCAGAAGTATATGCGTCAGTGGGCACAGACACAATTGAATAAAACTTATATCAAACTTTCTCCTGAATATCAAAACTGCTCTTTCCGAAACCTTAAAATCAAATAGTATGTCCGACAAAGAAAATCTTGATCTCTTCGAGCAGAAATACAATGCTTTGCGCTCAGAAATGGCCAAAGTGATTGTGGGTCAGCAAGAAGCCGTTGACAGTCTCCTCCTCTCGGTCTTTACAGGGGGGCATTGCCTGCTTCTCGGTGTTCCTGGGTTGGCCAAGACTTTGATGGTGAATACCTTGGCTCAAGCGCTCGGCCTTTCTTTCTCTCGCATCCAGTTCACCCCAGACCTTATGCCTTCCGATATCACGGGTTCGGAAATTCTCGATCGTGAGCGCAACTTCAAGTTCATTCAAGGTCCGGTCTTTGCCGGTATTGTTCTTGCCGACGAAATCAACCGTACGCCTCCTAAGACTCAGGCTGCACTCCTCGAGGCTATGCAGGAGCATCGTGTCACTGTTTCCGGCACCTCCTATCCTTTGCCCAATCCTTTCTTTGTCCTCGCCACGCAGAACCCCATAGAACAGGAGGGCACATATCCGCTTCCTGAGGCACAGCTCGACCGTTTTATGTTTAACGTCAAGCTTGATTATCCCTCTTTCGAAGAAGAGGTGCAGATTGTTCGCCAGACTACTGTCGACCGTGATGCTAAGGTGGAGAAGATACTTACCGCTGAAGAAATCCTTGCTTTCCAGCAACTGATTCGTCGCATGCCCGTACCCGACAATGTAGTGGAGTATGCCGTAAAGTTGGTGGCTCAGACTCGTCCCTCCACTCAACCAATCAAGCATTCAGACACTCAATCAATCAACCGTTACATCTCTTGGGGTGCAGGCCCTCGTGCCTCACAGTATCTTATCATGGGAGCACGCACCTATGCGGCCATGCATGGTAAGTATTCTCCCGATGCCGAAGATGTGCGTGCTGTCGCTTTCAATGTGCTGCGTCACCGCATTGTTCGCAACTATTTCGCTGAAGCTGAGAATATCTCCACCGATCAAATCATCAATGAATTGTTGAAGTCATGAAACGGCTCCTGTTGGCGTTTGCCCTGCTTTCACCATTCACATTTCTCCTTTCACCTGTTTTGGGACAGTCGGGTCTTTATATCCCTTCGGCCAAGCCGGTGAAGAACATGCAGAAGGCATTGACCAATCCGCCGACATTTCAATTGTTGCTGTGTTATCAAGGCAACGATTCTTCTTATTCTGTGAACGACCTGGACCTCCTTGATTCGGCTTATCGCATAGCTTTCGATATTGAGAATCCTAACTATTACACGATGACTGTGGAGAGCTATGGTAACGGAGATGACTCTCTGGGTCAACGTCGCGTGGACGGTGTAGTGCGCTATTTTGCTATGCGCAGTTATGCCCCTTTCCCCATACGTATGGCGCATAACCCTATTCGCTGCTCGTGTCACGGAGATACCGTGGAGTCTCTTCGTTTTGAGGTACCGACGTCTACGGCTGTATACAATTACAGCGAATTGCCGGAAGCACGCCGTTTGCTCAACAAAACTATCCCGTTGGAAAATTCTGTGTTGGTCACTTTCAAGAATGACCCCGACGAATGCGTGGGTACGGCGCGTGGATGCTTTATGCCTTCAGAAGATAGTCTGGTGCGTGGCTATTATGCTACCCTCTTCCTTGCCCGCGGCTCGGTATATTCGGTGGCAGGTACCAAGGATACCTGCCCAGGAGGTTTGCAAATATCCATCGACGACCATCTTGACTATCGTCAGACGGTAGAACGTTACAAACTTATTCCGCATCCTAAGCAGATACTTGTTCAGGCAGGATATATTATTGTGAAGAGCAACTTTGGCCGTGGTGCCGATGAGTGTGAGTTGGAACAAAAAGACTCTGTGTTTGTTCGCATTCCCGCAACACCGGAACAGTTGGCTTCGAAACTGAAGTTTTTTGCCAAGGTGAAGACTACGCGAGGAATCGAATACAAGGCGTTACCTACACGCAAATTGCCCGGTAAGGGCGATTTGGTGTTACAGGCGCCCATCAGTGTTGACCAGTTCGATACCATCTATCTGGGCAAGCGTATTCAGGAGAAAGAGTTGAAGGATTATTTTTATGAAGTAGATTCTCCTACGGAAGCAGCAGCATTTGCTGTGGGCAAGCGTTTCTTTGTGGCTTATCGTGTTGATAAGCATGGACAGTATGAACTCAAGAAAGCATTGCGCAACCTCTTCCGTATTGTTCCCGAACAGGAAGAAGATTTCAAAAAACCCTCAGAAAAGAAAGAGCTGAAAGGCGAGGAAATCATCGAAGACTAATCTTTTGAAATAAAGTAAAATCGAAAATAATGGCATACTTACAAACCGATGTCACCAAGGTCACTACGCGTGTCCTGCAGAATATGAAACTCCATGGCGAGAAAATCGCCATGCTCACCGCCTACGACTACTCCATGGCCTCGCTCCTTGAGAGCGCTAAGATTGATGTGGTGCTGGTGGGCGATTCCGCTGCCAATGTGATGGAGGGTCACAAGACCACCTTGCCTATTACACTTGACGAAATGATTATCTACGCCGCATCGGTCGTGAGGGCTATGAAGCGAGCCCTTGTGGTGGTCGACATGCCTTTTGGTACCTACCAGGGCAACTCCAAACAGGCTCTTGCCTCCGCCATCCGCATCATGAAAGAGACGGGCGCCGACGCTATCAAGATGGAGGGCGGTGAGGAAATTTTAGAGAGTATCCAGCGTATTCTCTCTGCAGGTATCCCAGTGATGGGACACCTCGGTCTCACACCTCAGAGCATCAATAAATTTGGCACCTATGCCGTGCGTGCTACCGAAAAAGAGGAGGCTGACCAAGTGAAGAAAGATGCG
>Ga0310786_10000819_pt1 | contig 49791 bp, 68 predicted proteins | sample AusTroGonzalo_MG_FD_203881 | JGI IMG/M metagenome (GOLD analysis project Ga0310786, IMG submission 203881) | Bovine rumen microbial communities from tropical cattle in Woodstock, Queensland, Australia - Gonzalo_03 (v2) (version 2) | ecosystem: Host-associated > Mammals > Digestive system >...
CAACAGGAATAATAAAAGAAGATACAACAGAAGAATTTATTCCATTAGGTACGTTTATAATAGATACGTCAGATGACGAAAATGTAAAAGATAAAACCACATTCACAGGATATGACCGAATGATTAAGTTCAACACAGAATATGTTGATAGGGTGTCATATCCTATTACTTTGTATAATTATTTATTAGATTTATGCGACAGAATGGAAATAGAATTAGGAACACAAAGTATTATAAATGGCAGTTATGAAATTCTAGGAAATCCATTTACTAACAATGAAACAAATATGACAGTATTAAGCAATATAGCACAATTAGCAGGTGGATTCGCAAAGATAGGGAAAGATAATAAATTATACATAGTAGCATTAAACAAAGAACAGATAGACGCAAATGTGGCGGAAACAATAGATGGAAATAATTATAATGATTCGTTTACTAAAAATGATATGTGGGGGGAAGTAAACTCTTTAATAGTAAGACTTTCAGACATTGAAGGTGAAAATGTTACGAGAGAAGACGCAGAAAGTATAGAACAATATGGATTAACAGAACTTACAATAGCAGATAATTATTTCTTAATAGATAGTACAGAAAGAGAAACTATAATTGATGAATTATGGGACAATTTGAAAGGATTAAAATATCTACCATTTTCAACAGACTATTATGGTTATCCATATTTAGATACTGGAGATATGATTAAGATAGCGGATAATGATGATACATATTATTTTACTTATGTATTTAACCATACAATAAAATATGGCGGTGTATATTCTGGAAATTTAACAACGCCAGCAATGACAAAGACACAAACAGCATATAAAAATAATGCAATTAAGAATGCTTTTAGAAGAACAGAATATATCATAAATAAAATGAATGGACAAATTATCCAAGTTACAGAACAAGTAAGTGAAAACGGACAACAATTAGTTCAAGTACAACAAAACATAGAAGGAATCCAAACAGAAATAAGAGACACAACAGACGACATACAAGATGAAATAGTAAAAATAAAAGAAGATTTGGCTGGTATTATAACGGAGAAGACAGTTGTAGGTGGACAAAACTTAATTAAAAATTCAGTTGGATATTTTGGACACGAATACTGGCAAATAGATAATGAACACGAAGGAAATGTTAGTGGAAATACTTCATCAGATGTAAAACAACACGGAATATCTGGCAGTGCATTATATTTGAAAAATGAAACAATATATCAGTCGATAAATGATATTAAAAATGGACAATATTTTTTATCTTTTACATATAGAAAAAGGTCAACTACAAGTACAGCAGTATGTAATTTAATAATAAATGAAACAGTTATTGAATTAAATAACACAACTTGGACAGAAGTAGAACAAATAATTGATGTAACTGGAAATAGCATAATGATTCAAATAAGTTCTGACATCAATAATTCTTGTTTTATAACAGATTTGATGTTAGTAGAAGGAAACATAAAGAAAACTTGGACACAAAATGCTAACGAAAGTTATACAGACAATGTTCAAATTGGTAAAGGTATCAAAATTAAATCAACAGGAACAGATACAGAATTTGAAGCAACAGCAGATGGTATTGGTATCAAAAATTCAAGTAGCAATCAAAACGTTTCAGAGTTTACAAAGTATGGTACAGTAACAGAAGAATTAACAGTAAACAAAGACGCCAAGATAGCAAATGGTATTTTAATACAAAAAATAGGAAGTCAAACTTGGTTTAGTAGTTTATAGAAAGGAGTAGACACAAGGATAGCATTAGAAGAAAATATCCAATGGGGAAGTAGCCCTAGAATATATGTAAGTTTCTATTATGAAAAAGTTAGAGACGGGGCAAATATGAAATATAGAACAAAAACAGTTATTAACTCTTTAACAGGTCAGTCTTATTTTGGATATTCAATAGAACAAGTATTAACTATGGACGGTGCAGAAAAAGAATATGAAATGTTAAAAGATAGTAGCCCTAGTCAATGGGGAGATAATATAGAATATATTTCACCTTGGTATACTGTTGCAAATAAAACAAGTGGAACTACATCAGTAACATTTAATTTATTTTCAAATAGCGGTAGAGATGATTATTTTACATATTCTATGGGAGTAGACCCAGCATATACAAGTATTACATCATTTACGGTTGCAAAAAGAAGTGAGACAACTGTAACATATAATTTTACAACAGCAGACACAGTAGATTATGTATGGTATTCAGTTAATAATGGTTCTAACTGGACAGGATATGATATTACAGATGGAACTTCTGGAAGTTTTACAGTTAGCGGATTAAGCCCAAATACAACTTATAATTTCAAGTTAAGAGTTAGAAGAAAAGATAGTCAATTAACAACAGACAGTTCGACAGTACAACAAACAACATATAAAATTCCTACACAAGGATTTAGTAGTAAGGCAGAAACAAGAGTAACAATGAACTGGACTCTTGATACAACAGCAGACTATATTTGGTATAGCACAAACAATGGGAGTTCTTGGACAGCAGTTGGAAGTGTTAATGCTACAAGTGGAAGTTACACAATAACAGGATTAAGTCCAAATACAGCATATAACATTAAAACAAGAGTAAGAAGAAAGGCTTCACAAACAACTTATGATACATCAGCATTAAGTGTAACAACATATAAAGCACCTACACACGCATTAAGTGCTAGAACAGAAACAACAGCAAGCATAAGTTGGACAGCAGATAGTACAGTAGATTATATTTGGTATTCAACTAATAATGGAAGTAGTTGGACTGGAGTTGATGTAGCGGACGGAACATCTGGAACATATTCAATAAGCGGATTAACAGCAAACACAACATATCAAATAAAAACTAGATTCAGAAGAAAAGCAACTCAAACTAATTATGATGTAGGTCCTTTAAGTGTAACAACATATAATTATCCTTATATTACAGCAGTAGGAACAAGTGCATTAACGATAGGAAGTCAACAAACATTAACATTATATAATCCTCTTTCAAGAAGTGTAACAGTTAAAATGTATCAAACAAATACAAGTGGAACTGAATTGTATAGTGGAACAACAAGTGGAACTTCAAAACAGTTTACTCCAACAGCAAGCACTTTGTATGCAAGTATTCCAAACGCTACAAGTTCTTATTGTGTTTATTCTGTAATATATGGAAGTAGTACAAAAACAACATCTAGTAATACATATTCTTATAAGATAATAGGAACAGAAGTACCAACATTTAGTAATTTTACTTATGCAGATACAAATTCAACAATAACAGCATTAACAGGTAATAATCAAATATTAGTAAGTGGATATTCAAATGTAACTGCAACTATTTCAACAGCAAATAAAGCAACTGCAAACAACAGTGCAACTATGAGCAATTATGTATTGGCAATAGGAGGACAGTCAGCACAAGCAAATTATAGTTCAAGTGCAAATGTAACAATGTCAATAAATAATGTAACAAGTGGAACAATTAAAATAACAGCAACAGACAGTAGAGGACTTGGAACATCTGTAACTAAAACAGCAACATTAAAAGCATATGAAAAACCCGCTACAACACAATTAACTGCAACAAGAGGAAACAATGGTGTTGGTGAAGAAGTAACATTAGCATTTCAAGGAACTTGGTGGAATGAAAATTTTGGTTCTGTAACAAATGCAATACAAAATATTCGATACTATTTCAAAAAATCAAATGCAAGTTCTTGGACAACAGGTTCAACAACAATAACTTGGACAACAAGTAGTAATACTTTTAGTGGAAGTTTAGTTGTTTATGGAGACACAGAAACTCACGGATTTGATGTAACATCACCTTATTTCATTAAAATAGTTGTAACAGACAAACTTGATGTATCAGAAGAATACCAAGTTACATTAGGTACAGGTACTCCAGCAATAGCAATATATAAGGACAACGTAGCAATAGGACAACAATATAATACAAGCACAGGAGGAAAATTACAAGTAAATGGTGCAGTTAAAGCTAGTTCTTTTGATGGCAATGCTTCATCAAGCACTTATTCAACTAATGTTCGTACAACACCCACAGACCCATCATCAGGTACTACTTATTATGGTACATTTATAAATGGAAATTCTGCAAATACTAATTATGTTATTAGAACAAATGATGGATTTAGATATGAAACAAAACAAGGAACTACAAGTGCAAATGGAAATTCAGTATTAAAACTTGGAAATGGTACAGATGATGGAACTGCTGGAAATAAAAGGGGATATTTAAGATTATACTCTAAAAAAACAGGATATGCACAAATAACTCCAGCAGACGCAACAAGCGATACAACTCATTATTTGCCAACAACTGGAGGTACAATTCTTAATACTGGAACAACATCTATTACTCAAACATTAACAAGTGGAACAGAAATAGGAACATTAAAAATAAATGGAACTGATACTAAATTATATTGTCAAACTAATACAGATAAAAATGTTCAAGTAGTAGAAACAAATCCATCAAGTGGAACTTGGTATTACCCTATATGGCATACAGGAGTATCTGGAACTTCAACAATGAAAGCAAATGATGGTTTAAGATACCATACTTCACAAGGAACAACATCAGCAGTTGGAACAAGTTACTTACAATTAGGAAATGGTACAGCAAGTGGTACTGCGGGAAATAAGAGAGGCTATTTAAGAATATATGGTAATACAGCTTATTATAGTCAAATACAAACAGTAGATGGTATTTCAGCTAATAGAACATTATATACACCAAATCATACTGGCACAATACAAACAAGAGCTACAAATTTATATAACAATACAAGTGGAACAAATGGAACTATTACTTTAAGTGAGACTTCGGCTAACTATAACTGGATTGATATATACTATTATAAAAATGAAAGTAACTTAGGTTATAGTGTTTATGGTTGTCAAAGAGTATATTCTCCTAATAGTAAAAGAGTTGTAATTTCTTTTGTATTTAATTATACAAATGACAATTCACACGCACAAACACAGTTAATAAACAGAGTTATTTATTTTAATGGTACATCTCTAACACAAGTAAGAGGTACAGTTCATAATATTGTAGATAATACTTTAAATGGATATGGTGCAAATAATAGTGAAATTAAAATAGTAAGAGTAGATGGTTGGAAATAGAAAGGAGTTTATTATGGCTTTACAAAAAGAAATAGAATTAGAAAATGGAGTTGTCTTAAAATATCATAGAATAACATCAATAAATAAAATAACTAATATATCTAATAATATTGAAATTAGTTCTTATACAAATGAAAATCAAAGAACAAAAGAAAAAAAATATCAAGAAACTCAAATTAAAAATATAAATGGCGAAGAATTAACAGAACAAGAACAAGAATTATTAGATACAGGAATAGATATATTTGTAAATTCTGATTTTTTACAATTACCTTATGATGAAGAAATGACAATAGAAGACGCATATGATTATCTAAAAACAACAGAAAAGTATAAGAAAGGGAAAGATGTGTAAGGGACATATTAAATGGAATCATATTAGTAGCAAGTCTTATTACTGCAATAACAGTTATTATAACAGCAATGAGCAAAATGCTAGATGTTAAATTAAGTGGATTATATGATAGTCAAAGATTACAATATAGATATGAAATTTGTTCTTTTGCAGGAGATTTAAGAAATGGAATCACAAAGACAAGAGAAGAATTTCAAGCAGTATTTGAAATGTATGACAAATATGAATTACTTATAGAAAAACTAAAACAAAAAAATCATTATATAGATAATGAAATGAAATATATAGAAGAACAATATGGCGAATTAGACAAAAAATAAAAAAAGAGAGTGGGGTGATATTAGGAAACAAGCGTGGGAAGACTTAAAAAGTTTTGTAACAATAGTATTAACTTTAACATTAGTAGCATTGATAATAATTGTTACAGTACAAGGAAATTGGGATATATTCCAATTAGTATTTACACTTTTTAGTTCAGTAACAGCGTCAGTTATAACTTATTTCTTCACAAAGAAAAAAGAAGAAGCAAAAGTACAAGAAAAAGTACAAGAAGAACTAAAAAAGAGACAACAAAATGAAGAAATAAAGGAGGAACAATAATAGGGCAGAAAGAGACGATTTAGTAAATGTAGCAAGAAATGAAGTTGGCTATTTAGAAAAATCTTGGGAAGCATATAATGAGAATCCAGATGTAATATACGATAAGACAGCAGGTGCTGGAAATGACAATGTTACAAAATATGCTAAAGAAATGGACGATTTAGAAGTTTATAATGGACCAAAACAAGGATATGCTTGGTGCAAAGTATTTGTAGACTGGTGTATGGTACAAGCATTTGGTTTAGATAGAGCAGGAGAACTATTATATGGTTGGACAGCAGGCGTAACACAAGAATATAATTGGTTTAGTAGCAATGGAAGAATATCAAACACACCAGAGGTTGGAGACTTAATCATATTTGGAGACTGCGACCACATAGGAATAGTAACAGACTATGATGATTCAAGAGTTTATACAATAGAAGGAAATACATCTGGTGCAACAGGACTTGTAGCAAATGGTGGGGGCGTAGCAGAAAAATCATATTCAAGATGGAGTTCTTACATTAAATGTTATGCACGACCAGAATATGCAGATAGTCCAGAACCACCAACACCACCAGAGCCACCTACACCAACAGGAGATGAACAAATAAGAGAAATACAAGAATGGTGTAATGAATATGGTTTAGGAATCAATGTAGATGGATACTACGGTCCTCAAACAAAACAAGCAATAACTATGGTATATCAAATAGAACTTAATGAACAATTCGGTTATAGTTTAGATGTAGACGGAATATTTGGACAAGACACTTATAATCACACACCAATAGTAAGATATGGGGCAGAAGGAAATATAACAAGAGCAATTCAGTCAATGTTATATTGTAGAGGATATGACACAAATGGAGTAGATGGATTATACTATGACGGAACAGAAGACGCTATAAGAACATTCCAAGCAAATCAAGGATTAAGAGCAGATGGAGAATATGGTCCAAATACAGGATATAGATTATTCAATTAAGGAATGTAATTTATTGTCTAAAAAATAAAAACGTCTTAAAAACGATTTTGAAAAAGAAAAAATAATGCAAAATTTAATGCAATAGCAGATAACAAAAATATAACAAAATAAAAACAAACACTTTACAAAAATCTGCAAATAGTTTATAATGGTACATATTATTGTAATCTTAAATGTATGTTTATGTTACATAAATGCACTAAAAAAGGTAGTTGAAAGACTACCCCTGCCATAAAAAGAAACTCTGTAATTCAGTTATATCAACTATTACAGAGTTTTTTATTTATTTTTTAATGCAATTTCAATGCAATAGACTTATATCATATTTGCTTTAGAAAGTTCATTGCTTACAAATTCTGGTGAAACGCTAACATATATGCTATCTGTAACATCACTTCCTTCTATTTGTCCTACAAAATATTGAATAACAGGTAGGGATATATTAGCCTCTCTCATTCTAGTTATTTTAGTATGTCTTAATATGTGTGTAGATAAAGAGTTGTTTGTTATTTTATATTTTTGATTTAATCTTCTTAACCAAGAATTTATTTCTGTATGTTTTAATAAGCAGTTGTTATCATAGTCCCAAAATAATAAGTTATGTATGTTCTTCATATTATCATTTTTTATTTTCAATACAATATCTCTAACTTCTTTTGTCATAGGGATAGTTCTTTCACCCTTATCAACTTGTGTTTGTTTGCTGTATGTTTTGGTATGTTCACCTATAATAAAGTTGCCAAACTTATCTTTTGTAGTGGTATTCCATATATGAATAGTATTTTCTTTAAGGTTAATATCACTTAATTCTCTAGCAAATATTTCACCAATTCTCATTCCTGTATCTAATTGCATAAGAACAATGTCTCTATACTTGTGATTTATTTCTTCATTATTTAATATCTTTCTTAATTTTTGTTCTTCTTTAATAGTAAGAGCGATTCTTGGTTGTTTTTGTTTTTTAGAGATAGGTTTATTCAAAGTAATGTCTTCCATTATATTAAAAGTTATTAACCTTCTTGAAACTGCTATTTTGAATCCTAATTTTAACATACCCCATATTTTATTTATACATTCTGCTGAATATTCCCTAATGTTGTTTTTGGATTCTTCTACATCAAAGACGGTTACTTTTTGAACAGGCATATTTATAAAGTTAGCACAAGCATTTTGTATTTGATTAAAAGTATAAATATCTCTTAAATAAGAACTTCCACAAGTAATACCATCTTTGTATTTTTGTTCAATATTGTTTTGTAAAATACTATATAAAGTATCTTTACTTTTTTCTATAAAAGTTCCATTGTCTACTTTATTAAGAATATCTCTATATCTTTTCTTAAAATCATTTGTGCTTTCTTTTTTTCTTTGTGTAAGAGTCATTCTTTTTCCATTAGGGAGTGATATTTGTCCAACCCATTTTTCTAATGCTTCACTATAATATAGTGTCCCTTGTCCGTTACCATTCTTTTTAGATGTTGTTTTCTTTTCTTTATTATCAACTAACTCCCAACCTTCTGGAACAGCAGAGATAGTTCCTTCTAATTCCATAATATCATTTGTTAATTTATTTCTTAAAATTATTTTTTTCATAATAAAAACTCCTTTCATATTTACACAAATATCTTCAAGGAGTATTGCAATATCCTTATAAATAAGGTATAATAAATAAAGCAATATTCCTTTGGGAATGTTTGTTAAGTATTTGATAGTATGGGTATTTTAGCGAGTGTCCATACTATCTTTTTTTATACCTTTCCTTGGAAAGATACAACTTTTCCTAATATTTTTATATTTACTTTTTTAGGATTATATATTTGTATTTCGTGTTTAGGATTAGTAGACATAGGGTATAATACTACAAGTCCATTGTCCGACTTATATTTTTTAACAGTTGCGTCTTCTTCTATTAAAAATACACCAATTTCGTCGTTTTCTAATGTATCTTGTTGTTGTACTAATATAATAGAACCTTCTGGAATCTTTAAGTTCATACTATCTCCTTGTACTAATAAATAAAAATAATTAAATCCTTCTTTTAATAGAGTAGTGCTTGTGGCTTCATATCCAATAATATTTTCTACTGCTAATATCGGCAAACCCGCTGAAATTTTTCCTAAAACAGGTAGAACCTTCATATTACTAATTAAAGGGGACACATTGTTGTCTATTATATTTTTATAGTTTCTTTCCATAGGAACGTTGTATCCCATTAACCAGCCTTCATTGACACATAAAGTTTCAGCCAATAATGTCAATTTGTCTTGTCTAGCGATATATTTTTCGTTTATATATCCACTTATTAAGGCTTTACTTATGCCAGTTTTATTTGCAAGTTCTTGTGCCGTCATATTTCTTATTGCTAGAGCCTGCACTAATCTTTTGTGAAAGTCTTCTCTCATAAATACCTCCAAAATTTATCTTTTTTACGTTGGTGCAATTATACAATAATTTGTAGAAAAAGTCAAGTATTTTGAAACATTTCTTCAAAAAAGTTAAAAAAAACTAAACTTTTTTTGAAAAATGTATTGACAAAAAATTACAGGTTTGATATTATACCGATAGTCAAGAAAAACTTGACCGAAGAAAGAGGTGAAACAAATGAATGAAAAACAAGAATACGATTACAGTAAATTAAAAGGAAGAATTGTCGCAGAAGAAATGAACAACAGTATCTTTGCTAAAATGATAGGAATATCACCAACAACTCTATACAATATTTTTAATAACAAAAGTTATTTCAAACAATATCAAATAGAGCGTGCAAAGGAAGTGTTACATTTAACTGACGAAGAAATTACTCCTATTTTTTTTACACTAAAAGTCAAGAAAAACTTAACTGAAATATAAATTTAAGGAGGGCAATATGCAAGAAAGAGAAATCGAAGCAATAGAAAATTTAGCAAAAGCGATTAACGGATACACCGAAGAAATGAAAAAGCAGAATCCTAACAGGTTGCTCTCAATAAAAGAAGTAGCAGAAGAATACGGCATAAACGAGAGGACAGTAGGAAGAAGGATTTTCAATAATCCTCAAGTGGTCACCAACAGAATTACTAAAGAGAAGAAAATTAAAAACTCTGAACTTTGGAAATTCTTTGACATAGCACACAAGGAAGATTAAAGAAAGGGGGTAATTATATGGGACTATTTAGCAAAAAACAAAAAAACGTATCTGTATACAATGATGACGACTTCATTGCAATACTAGATAAAATCCAAGAACTTAATAATGCACCTACACCAAAGATAAACAACTGGAAATTAAGACAAGACTGGATTAACACTTATATTGATTTAACAAGAGAATCAATAATATTAGCACAAAAATAAGAAAGGAAAAAATAATATGGAAGAAAAATTTACAATACAAGAAATAAAGGAAGAATTTGAAAAACAAATAAAGGTATTAAAGTTTACAACAGAAATGGCAAAAGCAGATGATAAATCAACTCCAACAGATGTAAAAAACGCAGTATCAAATGTAGTAGTTGATACAGCAGAGATGATGAAAGATATGTTAGTTGAAGGATTAAAAACAAAAAAAGAAATGGATAAAGTTTTTAATAAAACTAAAAAGACTTTTACTAAAGAAGAAAAAGATGATTTAGAAAATTGCTTAAATGATTTATTAAGAAAATTATTTGAATAAAAATACTTAACAAATATTCCCAAGGGAGGATTACTATGGATTTTGATGAAGAAATTGAAAGACAAAGATTAGAACTTGACCCTCAAGAACAACCAGTATTTTGTTGTTGTGACGACTGTGGTTGTGAAATATATGAAGGTGAAGAATATTTTAATACAGAGTCGGGTTTCTTATGTGAAAACTGTTTTGACGAATACATAGCAAACATAAGAGCAGACTGTGCAAGAATTGCAGGTGAAGACTAATGGAAATAAAAGAAATGGACAACCTAACATTCTTGAAATGTTATGCAGAACAAAAAGCAAAGGCAAAACAAGAAAACAAATTATTATATGAATTTGAAACAGAGTTAGAGAGAAGATTAAATGAAGGGAGATTAACAAAAGATGTTTAATGATAGAAGTATTTATGATGAATATTTAGAATCGTTATGGAAATATGAACCAGTACATTACGAACCAATAAAAGAACATATTGAAAAACCTTCTTGGAGTATTTCTTCTACTACTGGATTTATAGGAGGAAAGAAAGTGAAAACAAATTATAATTTACCTAAAAGTTATATCATAAACCAAAACGCGTGTATATGTTTTTGGTATGACGGAACAAAGACAGTATCAAAGAGACACGAAGAAGATATATTCGATAAAGAATTAGGATTTTTACTTGCTTGTTGGCAACATTACAATAGCAACCTATCTAAAAATTCAAGAAAGAGAGTTTTGGCTTGTATCAAACAAGACTGCTTAAAAGACTTTTTACTTGAAAAATTTAGAATAGAAACACAAATGGACACAAAAAAGATAAGTGGCTATCTAGCAAGTTTGAAAGTATCTAATGATAAAAGAACTGAAAAGAAAATAGGAAAACACTTTAAGGAGGAAGAATAATGGAAAAGATTAAAATAAGAGCATTAAGAGCAGATGAAATTGAAGTAAGGGTAGCACAACTTGGTGAAAAAGGTGCGCAACTATTACTTTATAAAGACGCAAGATGTGATAAGAGAATCCTTGATGAAGTATTTGGAATAGATGGTTGGGCTAACTGCTATTCAGAGATTAAAGGAAACTTATATTGTTCTATTATGATTCAAGATAGAAATACAGGAATGTGGATTCAAAAACAAGACTGTGGAGTCGAATCATTTGCAGACAAAGAAAAAGGTGAGGCGTCAGACGCTTTCAAACGTGCAGGATTTAATGTAGGAATAGGAAGGGAACTTTATACAAGAATATTTATTTTTGTAAGTGGAGTAACACAACCTAATGGAAAAGGTGGATATGAACTTAAAAACAGATTTGAAAAATGGCACGTTGCAGATATTTACACAAACGAAGAAACAGAAAAAATAGAATATCTACAAATTGCAAATAGCAAAAATGAAATTGTATTCACTCACGGAACTAAACCAAAAGCAAAACCTCAACCAGTAGAAGAAAAGAAAGAAGAACCTAAAAAAGAAGAAATAAAACCAAAACAAGAAGAACCAGTATTAAATAAAGAACAATTAGATGAATTATTGAAACTTGCTAATGGTAGAGGAGATTTAGTCGTAAGAGTTGCTGAAGATAATGGATATGATAATCCAAGAAAAATTAAAGTAAAAGATTTCGACTTAATCAAAACAGCAATACAGGCTGAAATAATGATGTAATGGAGTGAGGCTAATGATAAAGATAGATGATAATTTTTTCTTAACAGCAGATACATACAATGTAATCTTAAATGAAACTAAAATAAATAAAGAAACAGGAAAAGAATATTCTGTTATTTTAGGATACTACACAGATGTTACATCTGCTTTACAAGGATTATTAAGAAAGAAAATGAAAAGAACTATTGCAAGTGGCGAAGGTATGACATTAGAACAAGCCATTGAAAAGTTCGAAAAGATAGAAAAAGAAATTACAGATGTAAGTAAGAACTTTTAATAGTCCTACGCTTACGAGAATCGTTTTAGAGAAGTTTTAACTACAAATATATAAAATTACATATCGAAAGAAAAATTAAGTCAAAAAATGGAGGAATTTAATATGGGAGAATCTTATGAAGATTTTGTAAAAAGAATAGAGTCATCTGAAAAGATAAGTGATAATGACCAAGATATTATTCTTGGAATGATGAAAATGACTTATGTAACAGAAGACAAATCTATGAAAGAAATTTGGAAAGAATTTATGAATGAAGAAAAAATAGACAAATTTATTTCAACTGATACATACTCAACTTTCGTTGATATGGTTGAAATAATAGGAAGTTTATTCAATACAAGAGGAATTAAGACAAGTGATGAACAATTCTTAATTAAAAAATTAAAAAAATACACAAGAATAATGGAAACAAAATTAAAGGAGGAAGACGACTATGCAAATTAACGAAGGCGAAATGATAGTATTCAAATCAAAAAACTATGAAAACAACTATTTTACAAGTGAGAAAAAGAAAGATAAAGAAACTGGAGAATATGTAAAAGGTTCAGACGGAAAAGATGTAACACTTTATAAAACAGTTTATTTACCAGAGGGAACTGATATTGGAAATTCAGCAAAGATAAAATTCAAAGGATATGAGGCAATTTCAATTACTGCTGATGGAACAGTTAAAGAATACATTACAGTTCAAGAAATATTAGAAATGAAATTAACAGGTGGAAAACCAGCAGAAAGTACAAATACAGGATATGAATTTGGTGCTGATGACGATTTACCATTCTAACACGAAAGATATTAAAGATAGCAACTAGGGGTAAGACATAAAATCTTATCCCTTTTTTGTAAATTAGGAGGCAATATGGCAGTATTTAGAATAGAAAAAAATAAGAACTTTACTGTGATGAGCAATTACCATTTAAGGGATACAAAATTATCACTTAAAGCAAAAGGCTTACTTTCTTTAATGTTAAGTCTTCCCGACAACTGGGACTATTCATTAAATGGACTAAATGCAATATGTGTTGAGAATGAAACAGCCATTAAAAGTGGATTAGATGAACTAAAAGAAAGAGGGTATTTAAGGGTTGATAAAATCTTACCAAACGCAACAGAGAGTAAGAGAATAGAGTATATATACAACATCTTTGAACAACCCATAGAAAATCAAGGGGTAGAAAACCTAGGGGTTGAAAACCTAGCCCTAGAAAATCATACCCAATTAAATACTAATATATTAAATACTAAAAATAATAATATATGTTCATCTGACAATGAACAAGAGTTAGCAGACAATTTTGATTTAATATGGGCTGTATATCCTCGTAAAGAAAGAAAGAACACAGCATTTAATCATTACAAGGCTTGGCTTAAAGGAAAGAAGTATGCTGGACGAACCGTTAGATTAACAAATAGACAGATGTGGTCTGCAACAAAGAAGTATGCTGATTTAATGGAACAAAATAAAACTGAAAAGCAATATATAAAAATGGGAAGTACATTTTTTAATGAGGCAATAATGGAATACATAGAAGGAGAATAAAAATGAATGACGCAGAAAAAATCAAACAATTATTATCACCTACATTAGTAGTTCAACACTACATAGGGCAACCAGTACATAAAACAAATTTAGGGTTGTGGTATAAAAGTCCTTTTAGAAATGAAAGAACTGCCAGTTTCCTAGTAAGTGACAATAAAGGGATACACGATTTTGGTAGCAGTATTCATTACGATATTATAAGTTTCGTAGAAGATTACTTCAAAGTAAGTTTTAATACAGCAATGCAAATATTGAGCAGAGACTTTAATTTACCCGAAGATAAAAAAATGAACAAAGAACTTGAAGAATATTTAAGACAAAGACAAGCAGAACAAAAGAAAGCACAATATATTGTAAAAGACTGGTTTAATAAAAAATTTGACGAAATATGTCGAGAATTGCATTTTATACAAAGTGCAATACCTTACTTAAAAGGAGAGGCATTAGCAATAGCGTATCACGAAGAATCGAGACTAGAATACTGGTCGGAAGTATTTATGGACGCAAATGACGAAGAAAAAATAGAACTGTATAAAGAATGGAGAGAGAAAGAAGATGGACATAAACGAACTTGATAAACAAATAATATTAGACGAACCATTAACTCCACCTCTTTATTATAAATTTGGAGATTACAAGTACAACACAGAAAACAAAGAAAGAGTTTTATCGGGAATATACGAGTTAGATTATCTAACAAAGGGATTCGAGTTAGGTTGTATTACAATTTGGACTGGACAAACTAACGCAGGTAAAACAACTATTATGACAATGGTAACAAAACAAACAATTCTACAAGGTGAAAAAGTTTTCTATTTTAACGGTGAGCAAACAAAAGATGATTTCAAAAATAATCTATATAAACAGACTGTTGATAAAAAGTTTATAGTTGAAAAGCAATATAAAGAAAGTTGTGTTTTTGATTACTTTGTAAATGAAAGCGAAGTCAAAAAACTAGACGCTATATATGGAGACAACTTATTTGTATATAACAATGAAGCACCTAGAAACATAGATTTTTTATTACAGGCTATGGAAGATGTTAGAGTTAAATATGGTATAAGAGTATTTATGTTAGACAATTTTATGCAAATAGACACAGTAACATCTGACGAATACAGAGAACAAAAAGAAATTATGGAGAAATTAAGAACATTTGCTGTAAATAAAAATGTTCATATACATTTAGTTGCACACCCAAGAAAAACAGATAAATCAAACCCTAGAATAACTATATATGATGTTATGGGGAGTAGTAATTTAGTAAATAAAGCCTACAATGTTATTTCAATAGTGAGAGTAGACAACCTTGATTATGATGAACCTGAATATAAAAGATTAGGTAAGTTATTATTTAAGGCTAGATATGATATTACACAAACAAGTACGGTGTTAGAAGTTCTTAAAACAAAAGGTGTTGCGTGTGGAGTTGTGGGATTAGTCTATGATAAAACAACTAAAACATTTAAGGAACAAGCACATATAACAAGTGAAATATATGAAAAGATGAAAAGAGAAGAAAAAGGAGGAGGCGATAACCCATTTTAGATAATAACGCATTAAATGATTTGAAATGGAATTATAATTACAACTTAAAAAGATATTATAAAGGCTGTAATTATTGTGAAAAACATAAAAAAGAAATAGATAAATGGCTACCTCAAATATTAGATATTCTCGATAATATCAATTCCTTACTTGATGAAATAATGCAAAATCAAGAAGTTACAGAAGAAGAAATATTGAATGGCTTTAGTATTACAGAATAGGAGGAGATATGAAGTCATTAGAACTATTAGAAGAATTAAATAAAATTTTAATAGAGGCTGACAAGAGATGTGATTTAGTTTACAAAGAAGTCGGCGAACAAGACAAAATAAAAAGCGATTTAGAACACGAACTTATAAACAATTATCCTCAATTATCAGCCAAAGAGAAAAGAGAATATACAGATGAATTATTTAAGGTTCTAGCCGAAAGACATAATTACAAATATGAATATAGAGAATTAGAAATATTGAAAGAATTAAGAAATGTCAATGGACTAGAAAACGCATTTAATAATGCAATAAATAAATTAAGAAAACTAAACCAAGAAATAGAAACTCCAATTTATTATAAAAGAGCAGACAAAAACAAAGGAGAAATAATTGTAGCGGGAGGAAATGAAGAAGGAAACAATTAGAAGACGATAAAATCTGTAAGTATTGCCTAGGTTGTAATCGTTTAGAACTAGAATCTTTTGAAGGTTATAGGAATTGCAGAGGATTTGTTCCACGGATACGAAGACTGGCAAGAAAGATATTACAAAGCAATAAAAGGAGAGAATAAATAGGAAATTTAGAATAAATGTAATAGCAAGGACAAAGAAAAATAGCCAACAACTTATAAGAGTTAAAGGAAGAACGATTATTATACCTAGTAAGCAATACGCAGAATTTGAAAAACAATGTTTGGCGCAGATAGAAGAAAAAAACAGAAAGAAAATAGATTATCCAGTAAATGTTAAAGCAACGTTCTATGTAGATACACGAAGACGAGTAGACTTAACAAATTTACTAGAAGGGTTAGACGATATGTTAGTTAAAGCAGAAGTAATAGAAGATGATAACAGAGATATTATCGCCTCACACGACGGTTCAAGAGTTTACTGGGATAAAGAGAATCCGCATATAGAAGTGGAAATAACAAAAGTAAAAGATTATGAACAATGGAGGAATAAATGAGAAATAGAATAAAGAAAACAGTTTATCAAGTCTTGCAAGAAGATATATACGCAAGACAAGATGACAATTATTTAATATTAAAAGTAATTTCAATATTAGAACCCGATTTAATAGGAGATTATTTTTACAATGTTATGACAAGACTAAAATATAAAAGCATTAGTTTTGAAGGAATAACAAGAGCAAGAAGGAAATTCTTTGAAGAATATCCCGAACTAAAAGAAGAAAAGGCTGAAAAGGCAAGACGTAAAAAAGAAGAAGAATATTATTTAGAATATGGCAACCATATACCAAGAATAGATTAGGAGTAAAACTATGGTAGAAGAATGGAAAGATATAGAAGGATATGAAGGAAAATATCAAGTATCTAACACAGGAAAAGTAAGAAGTATGAACTACAATAACACAGGAAAGATAAAAGAATTAAAACAAAAAATAAATAGATATGGTTATTGTGAAGTTAAATTATCAAAAGATAATAAAGGAAAAGATTTTCTAGTATCAACATTAGTAGGAAAACATTTCTTACCTCAAAGAGGTGCAGATATGCAAATAATGCACAAAGGAAATATTTTAGATAACAGCGTAGAAAATCTTAAATATGGATATAATAGTGAAATTAAGCATTTGATGTATAAAAACAACAAAAGAAGTGTAGGTACTGCTAGTGAATATAAAATAAGTTATAAAGGCGTTCAATATCGAAAAAGGTCAGATTTAGCAAAGAAATATAACATAAGCAACAGGTTGTTATCACACAGAATAGATAGGGGTTGGACGCTTGAAGAAGCACTAGAAATACCAAAAGAGCGAGAAGAATACAAGTTAAAGAAACAATTATATCTATACAATGATAAGTTGATGACATTAAAACAATTATCAATATTAAGCGGTATTAGTGAGAAAACGATTAGCAAAAGACTAAAAAGAGGCTGGAGTGTAATCGAGGCTGTTGAAATACCACTTGCAAAGAATAATCATTAAGAAGGAAGGTATTAAAAATGAAAATGAATTTTAGATATGAAGGTGAAAGAAATTCACAATATAAGCAAAAAATCTCCGAGTGTGTAGAGTACATTTTAGATAAAAAATATGGGGATACACTATCACACGAAGAACTATCTCATATATTAGGATATAACATAAATGATGAGATGGCTGAAAAACAATATAAAAGTTCAATGGCAAGAGTAAAGAATATATTATTACAATTTGGATATGTCTTAAAAAGCATAAGCGGAATAGGATTCTATATTCTAAAACCAACTCAAATAAGTCAACACTGTTATAGAACTTATGTTAAAAGTGCAAGTAGAATGTATGAAAAAAGTGAATACATATTAGAACATACAGATAAATCATCAATGTCAGACATAAGAAAAGAAGAAATAGAAAATATGATGAAGATGAACAATAAGTTAATAACTAATATGTGGGACACAATAAAAGAAAGCGCTTATTATTCAAGAAAAACAGTTTATGACAATTTAGAAGATTAGGAGTGATTAGATGAAAGAATATCATAAAATAGAAACTCTTTATGAAAGAGATGAAAAAACTAAAAAGTTAATAGAAGGTAAATTTAGAAATGCAACATTTGAATTTTTGAAAGATGTTAAATGGCAATTTACAGAAAAGATAGATGGGACAAACATAAGAATATTATGGGACGGACATAAAGTAACGTTCGCAGGCAGAACAGAAAGAGCGCAAATCCCAGCAGAATTAACTAATAGACTATTTGAATTATTTGGCGGTGAAGTAAATGAGCAGATGTTTGAGCAAAAATTTGGAGAAACCCCAGTAATGTTAGTAGGTGAAGGATACGGTGCTAAAATACAAGGTTGTGGAGGTTTATACAGAGATAACCAAGACTTTATCTTATTTGATGTAATGATAGCGGATAACTGGCAACCAAGAGCAAGCGTAGAAGATATAGCACAATACTTTGGATTAGATATAGTCCCAATAGTATTAGAAGGTACATTACAAGAGGCAGTAGATTATGTGAAAACAAAACCAAAATCAAAAATAGGAACAGCAGATAGCGAAGGTGTAGTAGGGAGACCTACTCAAGAGTTAAGAACAAGAACTGGGGATAGAGTTATTGTAAAAATAAAAGTTCACGATTTTGAATAAAGGAGGAAATGTTACTAGGAATATTAAAAGAGAAGATGTAAACGTTTTATTAGACAGAAGAAAAGAAATCCAAGAGGAGATAAATAAACTAAACAAAGAATATACAGCGATAGGGAATATACTAGAACAGATAATAAGATATGAGGAAAGAGAAAAAGATGATGGAAGATAAAGAAGAAATAATAATGTTAAAAGTAATAATGTTTATTGTATTAGGACTATTCTCAATATTACTTGTAGGGACTCATACTAGAATAAATGAATTTGAGAGTGAATTAGCAAACTTTAGAAATAATCAAATAAATGTATTGGAGGCAAAAAATGAATTATAAAAAAGATATGATAGACAAAATACAAAACGCCTTATTAAATGAAGTTGAATATATTAGAATGAATAAAAATAAAACAACAGAAGAAAAGGTAGATGAAATAGATGTATTATTTGATACTGTCCGATTCTTAAAAGACTATGAAGAAAACGTAAAGATATTAAAGAAAGCACAGGCAGAGAAAGGAAGGTATAAATAATGAAAATAGAAAATTATATTGATAACACAGAAGAATCAATGGATAAAGAAGGTTGGCTATATGGTGGAGGAATTCTTTCATTGACTAGAGATGATATGAAGGCATTAGCAGAAGGAAAATGTTTAAGCACCTCTATAAATAATGAATATAGAATTTTTATAAACTTAGGATAGGAGATGACTTAACAGGTTTCAATTATATGCACAAAGTAGGACAAAAGGGTGGATAACTAAACCCGAATATGTATCAAATGATATAGATGATTTAGATTTAATAGCAGAAGAATTTACTCCAAAAGAATATTTGGAATATATGATAATAGAACATAGAAAAGACGGTGACAGAATCGCAAGACGACAAGAGTTATTTGTAGAATGTAGCGTTGAATATGTTGATGAAGTAAAAACAAATTTTGAAGTGAAGGCAGTAACATTTAAGCCAAGTAAAATGAAACAAAAAGAAGAATTAAGGAAAATGACAGAAGAATATTTGAAATAAAGGGGGAGTATATAGGGCTAGAGGATACTCAAAAGTAACAGCAGACGAAAAGAGAATAGAAACATTAGAGAATAACAATAAAATTAAAGATATGAAAGCGGAGTTAGTAAAGAAAGAATTTCAAGACAACTTAAAAGGATATATGGATTCAAGATTAAATGAATTGATAGATAAGTTGAAAAATATGAAAAATAACGACTTTTCAGTAATCGAATTGAGGAATCTTATAAGTGAGAAAAATCTTATAGGGATAACACCAAAATATAGCAATACAGAATTAGCAATATTATTTGATTATTATAAGCAGTTTATAGACACAATAAATAAACACACAACATATTTACCAACAAAGCAAAACTTTTGTAGTTTTATTGGAGTTAGTACAGCAACATTTAACAACTATAAACAGTCAGATGATTCGGACAGACGAGAAATAATCCAGCAAATAGAAGATTATATAACAGACATTATGCTAACGTCCGCACAAAAAGGACAAATAAAAGAAATATCAACAATGTTTAGAGCAAAAGCAGAACACGGATACGTTGAGGCACAAGCACCAATAATTATAGAACATAAAAACGAAACTGACGTTGAGAACATTATGAAACAAATAGAGGCTGTAAACAAAGGAAGAAGTTTAAGAGAAATAAATCTTGTTCGAAACGACAATGGAGTATATGTTGAGGAGGAAAACAAATGAAAATTGATGTAATACCGAAAGGAAAAGAGAATAGAAGAAGTAGACGATATTTGATGTGTCAAGCAAGTATAATACGAGAAAAAGAATTTCAACAAGAAATATCAAGATTAAGAAAGAAACATATTATATTGTTTGATGATGGATATTATCGTCCAAACACAAAAGAAGAATTGCAAGAATTTATAAACAGTTGCAATGATAAAAGAGATGAAATGGAAAATTTAGTGAATATAGCACTAATGGAAATGGAGAACCTATGAAAGAAAAATGCAAAATAAAATGTAAATTATGTAATACGATAGTAGAAGGAGACAACAAAGGACATCTTATATGGTGCGAATGTCATTCGTGCGGAATAGATGAAACACCTTATTATTGTAGGTTAATAGGAAATTTTGAAAATTATGAAATTATAAAGGAGGAAAAATAAATGGTTATAGGATTAGTTATTTTTGTTGAAATTATTTTAATTATATTATGTGGGGTATTCTTTTTTGAATCGAATGATAGTTACGACCACGAAGTGTTATTTGGAATTTTAGGATTTCTATGTTTAGCAGGACTATTCGTAGTTCCAGTAAGCGTAGGTAAGTTGCACGGATATATTGATTATCACGAAAGCAATGACAAAGATTTAGCGAGAATAACAGCAGTTACACAGGAACAAGATATGTTTAAGACATATTACAAAGTAGATGTTGAATATTTAACTAACACACCTAAACAAGAAGGAATAGTAACAAATAATAGAATTGAAACAGATACATTTTATTGCTACTACGAGAATAAAGAATTAGTAGAAAAATTAAAAAGCAATATGTATAAAGAATTATGGGTTATTAGCGGTTACAAAGGCGGATATGAAACATATAAAGACTTTGGAACGAAACTAATAAAAGATATTGAATTAAAGGAGGAAAATATTTAGGAAAATATTAGTATTAAGTTGTGATAAGAATGAGGACACTTTTGAGGCTTTTCATCATTGTATGGAGAAGTATTGGAAAGGACACCCAAAGGTTATTTACTCAACAGAGAGTATAAAAAATCCTTACTATACTACAATAAATAAAAACTATCCAATAGAAAAATGGACAAAAAGAGTAAGAGAAACGTTGGAAGAAATAGATGACGAGCAAATTCTAATAATGATAGATGACTGTTTTATTAGAAACACAGTAGACAAAAAAAGAATTAAATATGCTAGCGAAAATCTAAATGGAAATATAGCAATGTTTAACTTTGAAAAATCTTTTGATGAAACAGACGAAGACTGTGAATTAGAAGGATTTAAGAAAAGAAAACACGGTTCATCATACGAATTAAGTATAATGTGTGGCTTATGGAACAAAGACAAACTTATGGAGGTATTAAAAGAAGATAGTTCGCCTTGGGACGTAGAATACAGACAAAAGAATTGTGGTTTTGATTATTATATCAATAGTGGAGAATATATAATCGACTGGGGATATAAAACTTGGAATCCAGTTGGACTTATAAAAGGAAAATGGGGCAGAGAGATAGTAACATTTTTTGAAAAGGAAGGAATTGAAGTAGATTATGAAAAAAGAGGATTTAGTTATTAGTATTATCACTCCATATTACAAAACATTAAAAGAAATAAAGAGTCTTGCTAAAATATTAGAACCTCAATTAACAGAAGATGTAGAGTGGATAATTATAGATGATGGGTGCAATGAGACAGAATTAGATAAATTAAAAGCAAAAGTAATCCATTTAGAAAAAAATACTGGGGGTGCGTCTATTCCAAGAAATACAGGGATAGACGTAGCCAAAGGCAAATACATAGCATTTATAGATGGAGATGACAAAGTTACTGATGATTATGTGGCAAAAATAAAGGAAAAATTGACCGATAATTTTGATTATTGTTACATTGGTTGGAAATCAAAACATCACAATATCATAATAGATGATGAACCTCCAGCGTGGAATTGCTGTGTATGGAATTGCATATACAAGAAATCTCTAATTGGTGAAGAAAGATTTAATCCTATATACAAAAAAGGTGAAGATTATGATTTTAATATAAGGGTTAGAAAAGGTGTCAAAAGTAATATAAAAGATATTCTTTATATTTACAATGAAGATAATCCGCTTTCTTTAACTAAACAACCAGATTATTATGTAAAGGAAGTGGAAAAATAGGACAGATGAATACGCAAATATATTTTATTTTTATAACATAAATTCAATAGGTGGAGTAGAAACGTTCTTTTATTATCTAGCAAAGAAATATAACAAGTATGATATAACAATATTTTATGAGACTGGTGACGAAAAACAAATACAAAGATTAAAGAAACTTGTTAGAGTGAAGAAATATAAAGGGGAACATATAAAATGTAAAAAAGCCTTTTTCAATTATAATACAAGCATAATAGATAAAATAGAGGCAGATGAATATATAGAACTTATTCACGCTGATTATAAAAACCAAAAGAATGTGAGACCAGTTATTGATAAAAGAATAACAAAGTATTTAGGAGTAAGTAAACAGGCTTGTAAGTCATTTAAGGAACTTACAGGGATAGATATTGAATTAGCATATAACCCAGTAGTAATAGATGTTCCTAAAAAACCACTAAAACTAATTAGTGCAACAAGATTAACAATGGAGAAGCGGAAAAGACAGAATGATACGATTAGCAAACTTACTAGATGAAGCGGGAATCCCTTATATTTGGACAATATTTACTAACGATACAAACGAAATAGTTAATCCTAATATAATATATGTAAAACCAAGATTAGACATAACAAACTATATGATGGACGCTGATTTCCTAGTACAGTTGTCTGACTGCGAATCATATTGTTTTTCAGTAGTAGAGAGCCTTACATTACGGAACGCCAGTAATTGTAACGGACTTACCTGTTTACAAAGAAATAGGACTTAATGATGAAAATTCTATAAGATTAGGTTTGAATTTCAAAGGTATTCCTATTGAAAAATTAACTAAAAAATATAAGTTCAAATATACACCAATAGAAGATAGTTGGGACGATATATTAGTTCATAAAAAATCAAATTATACAGAAGAACAAGAAATAAAATATTTAGTTAGAGCAACAAGCAAATATGAAGGAACAAATACAGACGATTTAGAACTGACAGAATTGCATAAAAGAAGATATGTTCCAAGAACAGGTGAAGAATGGCTAGTAGATTATGACAGAAAAGAATTACTATATGAAAAAGGATTCATAAATGTAGTAAGAGAAGTAAAACCAAAGAAAGGAAAAAAGAATGATAAAAAAGATTAACAAAGGTGATTATGTGAGAGTTAAATATATGTGGGGCAACGAAAAGATAGCAAGAGTGGAAAAAGTTTTAGATAAAGACCCCTGCTATTATAATATGCGAATGTATAGAATAGACAAAGTTGTTCAACATAGCACAGGACATTATCCTTCTACTAAAATTTATGACGAGGACATAGTAGCCCATAGCCCTAAAATTAGTGGAATATTAAAAAAAGGGGACTATGTTAATGGACTAGAAGTGTTAAAAGTAGAAGAAGACCCATTTATAAAAGGACAAACAGACATATTTTTAACTGGTACTGAATGGAATTGGCAGGGTGATAGAAGCAGAGTAATGATAAAAGATGAAGATATAAAAACTGTCCTAACAAAGCAACAAATAGAAGAAGAACAATATGAGGTGAGAAATTATGACTGAAAGAATTAAAAGTGGAAATTATGTAAGAACTGAAAGCGGATACATACACAAAATCTCTTATTGGGACGACGAATTCAAAAGATATATAGAAGTAACCAAAGAAGACTGGTTTACTGTATATCCAAGCAACATAGTAAAAGACAGCGAAAATATTATTGATTTAATAGAAGTACGGAGATTTTGTTAATGGTAAAAAAGTTAAAAGAATAAATGATTATGGAGAACATAAAAGAATTGATTTTAATTTAGATTATGATGATAGTGATTCAGTATATGATTACGAAATAAAATCAATAATCACAAAGGAACAATTTGAAAGAATGAAATACGAGGTGGAATAATGAAAGAATATAAAAATATAAAAGAAATAGTAGGACTTTGTAGAGAAGAAATTGAAAATGGGGAGTGCGAGATTTCAGCAACATTAGATTATGATGACTTAAAAGAACTTGTATGGCTATATGATAAATTTCAAAGTCTAGAAAAAGAAATTAAATTGATGAAGGGCTTAAATATAGATAAAGATTACATTAAAAAAACTAAAGTAGCGACAATAATAAAAGACTTGGAAGAAAACGGATATTGGGAATATTTAGCCAAAAGAGACTTAAAAATAACAATAGAAAAGTTTAGAAAGTTATTGGAGGAGTAATAAAAAAATGAGCGAAGAAGAAATAATAAAATATTTTAAGGATAAAGAAAAAGAATTAAAAGATGAAATAAGCAGAGTAGAAGACTATGTAAATACAGGTTATGAAGAAGAAGAACTACAAGCAATACAAGGCTTATTGGATTTATATAATAAAGAAAAAGAAAAGAATAAAGAACTACAAGAAGGATTAAGATATAGAGTTAATTATTGCAAATTATTAGAAAAAGAATTGTATAATAATGGAGTTAATTATGATATGGAATTAACTAAAGTAGAAGAAAAATATTTACAAGAATTATTGGAGGAGTAAATTATGGGAAGAAAATTTGAATTTGTAGAAAGATTAAAAGATGAAAAAGAAGGATATTGGAGATTACCAGAAAGAGCAACAGCAGGAAGTGCGGGGTATGACTTTTATAATCCTAAAAGAGTGGTATGTAAATCACACGAAATAACAATGATTCCAACAGGAATTAAAGTTAAGATGTATCAAGATGAAGTTTTATTATTAGTTAATAGAAGTTCTAATCCTAAAAAGAAAGGACTTATAATACCTAATAGTGTTGGAGTAATTGATAGTGATTACTATAACAACGAAGATAACGAAGGAGAAATGGCTTTTGCCTTTTATAATATCAATGACACGGATACTATCATAACACAAGGAGAAAAACTTGGACAAGGTATATTTATGAAGTATGGAACAACTGATGATGACTGTGCAAAAGGAAAAAGAACAGGTGGATTTGGAAGTACAGATACTGTCTCTACAAGTAGAATAACATTAAGTGGGGTAGCCCCTTTTTAGTGGTTAAAAAATAAAACGGGGGATATACCCCTCCCCCTATTTTTAGGTTGAAATTAGGAAATAGGGGGTATATGTTTTTGGAGGAATATTGTTTATGAAATTAAGAAGAAAAATTATAGAATCACTTTCTCGCTTGTTAGAACAAGATAAAGATGAATATAATGTAGATTTTACATACAGCAAAGATGGTGATGAAAAAAAGTTAATGCGTGATGTGATGAAAGAACAAAGAGAAACTATCAAAGAATATGAATTTATATTTGATATTTATAATAAAAGAAAATATAGGAAGAAATATTTGAAAGATAGGAAAAAAGAAGAAGGACATTACATTACACCCGATTCTGACGAAGTGTATGAGCGTTATTATAAACAAAAAGAAGAAATAGCAAAATTAAAAAGACAAATAGAAATAAAAGATAATTATTTAGATTTAATATATTGTATAGGATATGATTATGATGGATATGAAAAAGCAGAAAGTCTAAAAGAGTTAATTGATGAATTAGTAGATTATGCCATACGAGGTAAAAACAATGATGACAAAACTGTGATGTTTGAAGGTAGCAAAAATTCAAAGTTTAATATCCTACACGAAAGAATTGAATAAAAATTTTGCCATATGATATTTTTCGACAAAGTTCGACAAAAAATTTTGCCATATGATTTTTTGACGAAACACGATTTTTGAATCTCAAAATCGAAAAAAATTGAAAAATTTTACCGAATCTGTCAAAATTAAAAGACGAAAACGGAAACAAAACGAAAAATGATTCAAAACCCGAAAACCTTTGAAAAATAAGCAAAAACGACGCGTGACGATTCAAAATAAGGCGGTTTCATATTGAAAACGACAAGTTATATATCTATAACATAAAAGCCGTCAAAATGCGTTTTCGTGCGTCTGCTGTAAAATAGCAAAAAAAGACAACAAAAAAAGGGCGTTCAAGCCCTTTATTTGTTTATTATAGGAACGGCGAACTTAAAAAAGCCAAGTACAAACAGAATCAAAGCAAGTAAAATCAAGCCCAGCGGTGAAAGTAACAAGTCAAAAATAAGTTTGTATATTGCGAATCGTTTCGCCTTGCGTTCTTCTTTTTCTTCGTCTGTCAAAACGTTTGTTTGTTTCTGTTTTTGTTCCTGTTCGAATCTTTTTTTCATCTGTTCAAGTTCTTTCGTTCGTTCCTGTTCTTTTTTTATTACATAGTCGCGGTGCTTTTCGATTATTGCGTCAATGCGTTTTTCCTGTTCCTGTTCGTCTATGTAAGCCCCTTGCAAACGAATCAAGTCGGCGTTTCCAATAAGTTTGAATAAAAAGTCGCCGTTTCCTGTTAGTCGTTCCGCGCCTTTTGCGTCTAGTATAACGCGTGAATCTGTCGCGCTTGCAACATTCAAAGCGATTCGCGAAGGAATATTCGCCTTAATTAGCCCCGTTATTATATCGACGGACGGACGTTGAGTGCTTACTATTAAATGGACGCCACTTGCGCGCCCTATCTGCGCAATTCTGCAAATTATGTCTTCTAAAGATTCGTTGAAAAGTGTTTTTTCTTTTTTATCTTGTAGAATCAAGTCCGCCAATTCGTCAATTATAACGACAATATAAGGGAACTTGTGCGCGTGTGTTGCGTTGTATGTTTCAATGTTTTTGTTGTTGCTGTTTTTCATTATAGAATAACGCGCTTGTATTGTCGCCAGTACGCGTCGCAATTCTGCTTTTGTATCGTGTAAATTTTTGACAATGTAATTGTGCAAATGCGGAATGTTTTCAAAAGGTGTCAATTCGACTTGCTTCGCGTCTATTAACAGAACTTGCAATTCGTCGGGCGTGTAGTTTTCAAGTAAGTTCAATAAAATTGTATTTATAAGAACGCTTTTTCCTGCGCCTGTTGTTCCTGCAATTAACAAGTGCGGAGTTTTACACAAGTTCACATTCAAAAAGTCGTTCCCCGTTGTTGCGCCTATATTCAAAAAAAGTCCGCCGTTTTGTTTCTTTTGTTCTTTTATAAGTTCGCTATATTTCAAAGTTTTTCGGTTTTTGTTCGGTATTTCAAAAACAATGTTTTTGTTTTCAAAATCCGTTTTCAAAGTGATATTTTTCGCGCCTGCATAAAGTGCCAAGTCGTCAAGCGCCTTTTCGACTTTTTTTAAGTCTGTTTTTGTGGTGTCAATTTTTGCGTAGTAACTTGTCACGGCGTAAGATTCGACAACGTTTACAACGTCAATGTCGATTTTTTTCGCCTTGTAAAATGCGACAATGTCATTTTTTATTTTTTCAATTTCGTTCATATTAACCCCCCTAGTTGTTTGTTATTATATAATATTTTTATTATTTCGTCTATATTAACAGAAAAGGCGAAAAGATAAAATTCGCCGTTTCCTGTTTGTTCCTGTTCACTTATGAAAAAGCCTTGTTTTTCTGTGTTGTAGTATAAGAAAAAGCCTTTTTCTTTTTGTTCCTGCGTTTTCGCGAATAGGTTTTCAAGGGCGTTTCTGTCACGAATCAAAGTTTCAATTTCGTTCCAGTCGTAGCCCTTCGCCTTTAGTTCTTTTATTGTTTGCGCTGTTGTCATCTTATAGCACCTGTTGAAAGTCTTTATCATATACAACGCAGTTGTCGAAAAGTTTCAAAAGTGTTCCGTCGTCGTTTACTTGTAGTATTTCATAGGTGGCGGGGTTGTATGCAATGTCGAACCCGTCTGCGATTTCACCGACAGCACAGAAAAAAGCGTCGCCGTTGCTTTCAAGTTCGTTTGAAATGTAGTCGTCATCATCTAAAAAAATTAAGTCGTCCCAGTCGTCGTCTGTTGTTTCTGTTGTTGTTGTGCCTGTTTCTTTTGCTGTTTCTTCTTTTTTGTAGTCGTCCCAGTCTTTCCAGTCGTAGCCGTAGCCGTCGTCGTAGTCTTTCCAGTCTTTCCAGTTGTTCCAGTATTTCGTCGCTGTTGTGTCGTAGTATCTCGTAAAAGGTTTATAAGTTGTATTTGAAAACAAAAGTCCGCTTTCGTTTTCGTAGTCGCCTATAATATACAAGTTGTCGTTCTTGTCTAGTATTGCGAACTTGCTGTTTGTGATTTTTTGAATCCCTGCGCGAATTGTTTCCAATTTATAAAAGTTTTTGAAATTCGCATAAATAGGGTATAAATAACGCAATATAAATTGTTGCGTGTCGTTTGTTGTCGGGTGTGCGCCTGTTGGTGTATAGTCGCGAATAATTCCATTGTGTGCAATTCCAAGTTCGCCTTTTATAAAGGTTTTATGTAGTTCTTTTTCTTTGTTTGTTATAATATACGGGTGCGTATTTCCTGCGGTGTTTGTCGAACTTGTTCCAATTCTGCAATGAATAACAAGCGACTTATTTGTAAAATTATTATATTTTTTGCATAAGTAGTCAAAACGATTCAAAAAGGTTTTTTCGTCCATATAGCCCTTATCAATAACAACGCGCCCGTTGTTGCAATACATAAAGCCCGCGCCGTCGCTGTTATATTCAAAACAATTTTTCAATTCTTCTTTTGTTGGTAGTCTTTTAATATTTTTATTTTTTGCAATTATAATACACATAAAATCAAGCCCCCTTTTCTATATACTTTCAAGTTGTAGTTTCAAAGTTGAAATTTCCGTTTTTTCTTCTTCTGTTAAGTTGCGCCAAATGTTTTCGGCGTTGTAGTTCATCAAGTCGTTAAGGCGTGTCAAAAATTGTTTTGTTTCGCCGTTTTGTTGTCTGCTGTGTAGTACGTTCAAATATTCCGCCGTGTCGTATAGTTCGTAGAATCTGTTTCGCATTGTTGTTGTTTTTTCAAAAAAGTTGTTCAAGTTTGAAAGTTCGCCCCTGTTTGTGTCGATTCCTGCAAGTTTTCTTTTTGCATAATTGAAAAGAATTTTGTTGATTTTTTGCATAATTGCCTTCTGTTTGTTTTCTTTTCTTATAAGTTCAAGCGAATTGTCTTTCGGTTTAATTGCTGTCAAAATGTTTTTTTCGTAAACGTAGGGTTTAATGAATCCGCCTTCTGTTAGTTTCGCCCAAGTTATGTTGCGAACTGGAATTTTTTTGTTAGAACATAAAGTCATTAAATTATTGATAAATTCGACGCAAGCGAAAAAAGTTTCATATTTCAAAGTCCCTTTGAAAAATCTAAATTCAATAGTTTTTTCGTTGGTGTTGTTTAATGCCATATAACGGGTTGATTTTTTGTCGGTTTTTTTGATAAAATATAACGCTTTCAATTTTTCTTTGTCTTCGTCGCTGTATGTTCTATCGCTTAAGAATTTTGCCCAGTGTTCAAGTTCGCAATTCCTACGCCTTGAAAGTTCGACAATTTGCTTTTTGTATGTTTCCATAATTAGCCAGATTCTGTCGACGATTTCATCATCTGCGGGGCGTGTAATGTGAAAGTGTAAACCGCAACAACCGCTTTCGTGTGAAACATAGCCAAGTTGAATCAATTCGTCAAAAACTTTTTTGTATGTTTCTTTTTGATTCATTAAATATTTGAATGACTGCGGGTGTGATATTATTTCAAAACCGCCCCAGCCTTCGTCAAGTGACGAATCGTGCGCCATAACTACATTAAGATTATTTGAAAGAATTTCAAGCGCTTTTGTTTGTCTGTCTGCGCTGTCTGCTGTGTAATGTTTTTGTATTGTTTCAAGTTCAAAACCTATGTAAAAAGGAACGCTTTCAAGTTGTTCCATTGCGTCAAAATATAGTTTCCAGTCCCTAAATTCGTGATAGTTCAAAATCCTTATGTCGTCGCTTTCGCCTAAAATTTCGCGCCTTCTTTCGTCGTTTTCTTCTTCGCAGTCGTTGCAATAATAGCAGTCTGTGTCTTCGTCGTAGCAAATGTCGCTTTCGTGATATAGTTCCCCGCAAAAGTCGCAACGTGTGTAAGAACTTTCGGCGCAGTCGTTACAAACAAAGTCGCCGTTCGCGTTATATGTTCCGCAGTCTTCGTCCCAGTAGTAGCGTTCGCAGTCTTCGCAATAATAAAAATTAGATAAGCAGTCATCACATACGCAATGAATGTCGCCGTTTCTGTCTGTGATTTCGTTTTCTTCGTCTGCGTGATGGTATTCGTCGCAGTGTTCGCAGTAAAAGTAGTCCGCGTCGCGACAGCCTTCGCATACAAAGTCCCCGTTTCCTGTTACAATGTAGCCGTCGCAGTCTGTGTCTATTCTTTCCCCGCAATGAATACAATGTTGAATGTTTTCGCCTTCTTCTTCGTCTTCGTGTGTTTCTTCTTCGTGTGCTGTTTCTGTGTTTTCTGCTGTTTGTGTGTCGTTTGTTAAATCATAATCAAAAATAAACAAAACGCGGTTTTTTGTGTTTATGTCTTCCGCTGTTATATTCATAAATTTTACAATTTTGTTGTTATTCCTGTAAATTGTTTCTATTTCGTTTATTTGTTCGCTTTCAAAGTGCATAATTCCATAATACCCGTGTTGTATTGTTTCGTTTATTGCACAAGCAAGTTGTTTTTTGTCTGTTAGTTCTATTTTATAGAACGCCCCGTCGTTTATAAATTCCTTAATATTTTTTATAATTTCAATAAGTTCCTTTTTTGCGTCTTCTTTTTCCATATTGCCGTTAATAATAACTATACTTTCATATTTTTTCATAATTTTTTCATTTCCCTTCTTTTATTTATTTTTCAAAAATTCTTTATAGTTTGAATCTGTCAAAGCAAGTCCGCGTTCTTTTGCGTACTCTGTAAACGCTTGCACCGATTCAATTTTGTTTTCTGTCTGTTCCTGCATTTTGCCAATATATAAAGCCGTTAAAATCAAAATAATTAAAATTAAAATGTTTCTTTTGATTTTTTTATAGTTCAATTTGTATCTTTTCATTTTTTCAAATTCCTTCTTTCGTTTATAGTTCAAAATATAAGTTCATAATTTCAATATGTTTTTTGTTGTATTTTTTCGCCAGTGTTTGAAATATGAAAACGCGTTCAAGTGCGTTCGTTCCTGCTGTTAGTTCCTGCAATTCTTTTTTTATTTGTTCCAATATAAAAAACACCCCCTTTTTGATTTTTTTCAAAACCCCTTGAAAGTGTTTTCGTTTTTTGCTATAATGAAAGACAGAAAAAATCTTTCAAAAGGTTTTTTTCGTGTGTGCTTGTAAGTAGTTCGAACGCCAATTCAAAAGACTACTTTCAAGCGTTTTTTATTTTGTAAAGTTTCATTTTGTAAAAGTCAAGTAAAACTTAACTTTTTCATTGTCTATATGATACCATAAAACAACTATAATGTAAAATCAAACAAACGCGCAACGCTTACAGCGCCAAGCGTTACAACGAATTGAAATTTGTTTGAAATTCAAAAATAAAACGATTAAAAAATAAAATTTTTTTATTTGTGTTTTTTATATTTGCGCCCGTTATATTGCAATTATGCGCCTTTTTGCGTGTGTTTGTATCGCCTGCGGGCGTTTATGCGTTATTTTGCACCGCGAAAAAATTTTTTTCTTTTTTTATGTTTTGCGCCTGCATATATTATCAAGGGGGCGCGCGTTTCTGCTGTGCTTTCATATATTCGTTGCGTTATATTATACGCATATATTTTTTATATATATATTTTTTTTATGTTTCTTTTTATGTTGTTTTTATATATGTTTTTATATCTGTTTTTATAGAGTGAATCTGCTATTCATATTGATATATATTGAATCATATTTTTATTATGTTTTTTTATATTGATTTTTTTATAGGTTTATTATTGTTTATTTTGTTACTATGCAATTTTTTTGTGTTTCTTATAAAAAACTATTGCATTTTTAATTGCATTATTTTTTTATTAAAATTGTCGAATCGCTTTTCGTTCCTGCGTTTGATTCAAAACGATTCCGACATAAAAAGTCAAAGCACCCCCGCCCCTATATTGAGCGCCAGCAGGGGGCGTATGTTACCTCAAAAAATTACTACAAAAAATAAAATGAATTTCTCAAAAAATTACTATAAAAATTAAAAACGATTTTTTCTTGATATATAGCAATATTTCATATCGTATAATAGTATTATATGATTTTTTTATATACAAAATATTGACAGTGTAAAATAAGTATGATAATATAATGTCATCACATAATACAAGTTTAATATTTATATTCAATATTGCTTGAGAAGAAGCGAATTTAGGTAGAAATACTTAAAAGTCGCTTCTTTTTTGTTTTATTATAGTTTACTAGGGTGAGGCTTCGTAGAAGTTCCTTTTAATACTAATAATAACTTTTGTTGGAGTAAAATGATGTAACGCTTATAAGAGTAGAAGTATATTTATTTTTGCAGTGAACTCAAAGTTCAAAAAAATGCGAAAAAGTGAACTTGAAGTTCACAAATTACAGGAGGGGTATTAAAGGAACGATACAAAATCTATAAAAGAAGTAAGGGTAATAAATCCTACCACTGGAGAGTACACAGAACGAACAACATTTGTAGATAATATGTTTTCAAGTAGAGGTTATGTTTATAGATATAATAGTAGTTATGTGAAGATGTTTTTTGATAAAGGCTTACCAGAAGATTATACATTAACTGAATGTGGGAAGTTTTATAGGCTTATAAAGTATCTTGTAGGAGATAATCAGTTACTAGGGTATAGAACAGACAAAATATGTCCTTTAACGGTAGAGAAGATGGCAGAGATGTTTAATTGTTCTCAAAGACAAGTTTATAAATTCCTTAAGAAGATGAAAAATGATGGAATAATTAAAGAAGTAAGTATAAATGACACAAAATGGTACGCTATCAACCCAATGTATGTTCTTAAAAGTAAATATTTATCATTAACAGCATTTATTATATTTCAAGAAGAACTTATAGGGACACTTCCTTTTAACATAACAAATAAATTTTTAAGTGAAGCAAGAGAAATGACAGATAAAATAGAAATTAAGGAGTAATTTATATGATTAGTATGTTAATAGTTGTATTATTTGCAAGTTTCTTTGTGTGGGATTCAATACACGCTTGGAAAAATAAACATTATTGGATATTCAGTATAGATATGTGTATAGCAATTTCAATTTTTATGAAATATGCTAGAACTTTATTTGTAGGAGTTGGTTAAAATGATAAATATGACACCTTTTATTTGTACTATGATGACGCAAAACATTATTAGAAATAATCGAAGAAGACAAGAAGAAGATGAAGAAAGAAGAAAAAAACAACGAGAAGAAGAAAATAAAGAGGAGAATATAGATGATTTGTCCGTATAATCAAACAAGCCATATAATGGTTAATTCATATGAACACGACGAGGATACAGGAGAACTTAAAACACAAATAGTAAAAGAATTTTGGGGACAATGTCCTTGCTTAAAAGAACAATGTGGTGCTTGGAAAGATGGGAGATGTAAATATAATGAATAATGAACAATTTATAGAAAAAGCAAAAGAAATAGTTAGAACATATGCAATGGAACATTTAGATAAGAGCGATACAATAATGAAATTTGATGTATATGTTGTATGGAGTTGTAAGACATTACAAAACAGTAAAGCATTATTAAGCACATCATTACTTGATGGAATGTATTATGAAATAACATATAACGGAGATAAAAAAGAAATCTATTTTGACGCTTATAAAAAATTTGAAAATAGATGTATAAAAATAGAAGAATAGATTTTAACAGCACTAGATATGTTTGTATATATCTAAAGGCTGATAAGAATATTTTAGGTATGTAGTGGCGGAATAGATACAAAGAGGTGTAATTCCTCGTAGTAGTAAAGGATAGGTGGGCAAGTCCTATTCAATAGTAGACGCTTAATAGCACGGAGAGATAAGGAACAATAACACTCTCACCGTAAGGTTAGTCGGTGGCAAGGCTGGACGACCTACACTTGCAGTTCTATGTTAGGTGCAAATCCTAACCTACATCACCTCATATATGCTTGTTTAGGATAACGGTAGTCTAATTCACTTGTAATGAATAGGTGGAGGTTCGATTCCTTCAATAAGCACCAGTATCAACTATATGTATAGCGAATAATTGCGACATTCTGTGCTATACAAAACTTTTCTGTCTATATATCGACTTGCTGTATGTCGTTAGAAGTCGGTACGAAGTTAGTGCTACACGGCAGGTTATATCCAAAAGTTGTTGTTTATGAGGATATACATTTTTACCTTATATATCGCGGGTTGGTGTAACAGCAACATCTTGGTCTCCTAAGCCAAGGACGTAGGGGCAGTGCCTACACCCGCAACCAAGAGGAAGAATAGTAAAGTGCTTATGGACTATTCATTTTGATAAATGGGGTTGTTATCAAAAAGACCTTCTTTCGCAGGCTAGTTAATTCTAGCCTTTATATATATTGGTCTGGTGTAATGGTAGCACAACAGTCTCCAAAACTGTTAGTCGCAGTTCAACTCTGTGGACCTTTGCCAAGATAGAGGTCGGAGTGTCTTCGGACGCCGAGGAGATGAAAACCCTCTATTTATAAAACGTCATCTGGTTTTAACGCATTAAGTTGCGGTTCAATGGAGACCTGTTAAAAGAAAGAACTTATCCCGTGTAGAGAACGTGGCTCTACAAATATATTTCCGTGTAGATTAACTGGTAAATCGTTGGGCTTTGAACCCAAAGAGTCCTTGTTCGAGCCAAGGCACGGAAACCATCTGGAAATGTAATTGCAAATGGGCGAACCTTAAAAGGAATAATGCCCATTCACCCTAGGTTGCAGTAGCATTTCCTATATATTGGTATGTAGTTCAGTTGGTAGAACGCTTGACTGTTAATCAAGAAGTCGCAGGTTCGAGACCTGCCATACCAGCCAAGAATCCAAATCAACAAGAAAAGGTTGGTCACTTCGGTTTATCCGTATATAGTAAACCCTAGATTTGGTACTGAATTGCAACAGTAAAAGTGACACCATATAAGGCAGTTTAATTCACAAAGTGTGAAACTTGTTTGCTAAACAATGTGTACCTTAACGGGTATAGGGTGCAAGTCCTTAAACTGTCGCCAAATGGCAGTGTATTTCAGACGGCTCTGAACCTCGTCCTGAAAACGAGTGGAGCGGTAGTACGCTTGGAGGTCGGCACTTCACACTGTCGCCAAATGTTTCCATAGCCAAGATAGTAAGGCAGGTGTCTGCAAAACACTTATGCGTTAGTGCAAGTCTAACTGGAAACTCCAATATGCAAAGATAACTCAAATGGCAGAGTGTCTGGTTGAAGCCCAGAAAATATAGGTTCAATTCCTGTTCTTTGCACCATCTAGTTGCTTGAGGTTATGAAGGCAGATAACGCTCCTGCGCAGGGAGAAATGTTCTTTATCAAACGTAAGACGTAGGTCTTTTAAGAGATGTGGGGTACGCCGTCCCACCGAGCAACTATATATACTCCAGTAACTCAACTGGTTAGAGTGGGCGTCTTATAAGCGTCTGGTTATAGGTTCAAGTCCTATCTGGAGTACCAAAGGAGAAAATATGATAGATATTACAACATATATAAAGATAATATTAAAGAAAAGGAATATGAGACAAGCCGATTTAGTAAGAGCAATGGAAGCCAAAGGACTTAAAGGCGTACAGAGAGAACACGTTAGCGAAGCCTTAAATGGCAAAATTTATCCTGCTATGGCTAGAAAAATAGAAATAGGGCTAGATTTACCTAAATATTCATTAGTTAAGATGACAGGTGTGCCTATTACAGAGAGCGTAATAAAACAATTAGAAAAGATAGGAGAGGAAACAAAGGAACTATGAAGAAGTTTTAACTCAAATATTAGCAATTCTAAAAAAGAAAAAAATTGATGAATATACGCGTTTAGAGATGTGCAACAATATGTATGAAGTATTGTTGCAATATTTTGATAGTCCTAAAATAGATGACAAGAATAAAGAAGAAATAAAGTCAAAGGCGTGTAGATATTCCGTTTCTTTTTTAATACCTTATTTGGAAGAAAGAATACAAAAGTGTGATGATGATAACGATAGAATAAAATACTGGGAATTATGGCAAAAAGCCTTCGCTTTTGCAGGCAGAAGGTCATTAGAACATTTTATAGATTATATGGAAATGGATATGCCTATTCCAGCGAGAGTATTAGGAAATAGAAGAAATGTGTTGAAACCTTTTATATATTATTTGAATAAATGTGCTTTTGACGCTAAATTGCAATATATTGAGGCTTCGTTCCCACCTCGGGTATGGAAAGAGTTATACCTTAAATAACTTTAGTGCGTGGTTATATGGTGTGAATATAACAAATAGTATCATTAGATGGTCATATTCAGAGGAACTTGTATTAGGATTCAGTAGAGCAATACAGTCTCTTATTAGAAGTCCAAGATTTGCAGACATTTTTCCACAATTCAAAGTATTTGGTGGAAAACCTTTCGAAAAAGAGAAAGAGAGTGACTGGATTCTTAAAAATAGTGGCTCTCAAAAATCACATATTGCCAGAACAAGAGGTGGTTCATCTACTGGTGAACGTGCTAATAAAGCACTCATATTCGACGATATGACAAAAGGTGCAGAAGAAGCAACAAACAGTGAAGTGCATAAAGACATTTATAACAGTTGGACAACAGAGTGGTTTAACAGAAGAACTGACCCGTCTGTAACTTATATTTTTGTAGGTACAATGTGGTCTCCAGAAGATATATTAAATAGAGTTATGGAAGATATAGAAACATCTCATACAATGCGCCCTAGCAAAATCAAAGGTTTTGAGAAATATGTTAGAGAAGCAGATGATGGATATGCTGTATTTATCAAAGTTCCATTACTAGACGATAATGACGAAAGCACTTGCCCTGCTGTAATGACAACAGAAGAAGCAAGAAGATTAAGAGACACAACAGATGAATTTTTATTTAGTTGTGTATATCAACAAGAACCAATAGCGCCAACAGGATTAGAATTTGCAGATGATTTATTAGAACATTACGAGTCTTTACCAGTAAATGAGAGAGGCGAAGACACTTGTTTAGATTATTGTTTAGCCGTACTTGACCCTGCTAGAAGGGGAAAAGATAATGTTTCAATGCCTATATTTAAGACAGATGGAGAGAAATATTATTTAATAGACTGTATTTTTGAACAAAAGGCTATGACAGATTTGTATGACGATATTGTTGATAAGATAATAGAACACACAGTTACTAGATTCGTAGTTGAAAACAATATTGATACATCATTAAAGACTTTACTGGAGGAAAAGTTAGCAAAAAAAGGCTATAATTTCTGTGAAATAATTGAAAAATATAATACAGTTAAGAAAGAGCAGAGAATAAAAGACGCAAGAGGAATCATAAAGAAATTTATAATGTTCAAAGAAAAGAAAAATTATAAACCAAATAGTAGTTATGGTAAATTTATGAAAAACTTCACAACTTACTCTTTTGATTATCCTGCAAAACACGACGACGCGCCAGATAGTTTAGCAATGTTTGCGTGTGAAATAATATTAGGAAAAGCCAAACCAAGTAAACCACAACCAGTTAGTAGAGCGAGTTATGGGTTTTAGAATGGAGAGAATTTAGGATTACAAATATTTGTTGTAAATGTAAACATTGGGAAGAATGTTTTAAGTATAGATATGGCAATAAACCTCAAGATTATATGAAAAAATATATAAAAGAAAAAGATAATTGGGGACAGGACGTGATTTTTGTCGAAAAATGTCGAAATTTCAAAAAAGAAGACCAAGAAAAACCACCTAGAAGAATTATTATGTATACCGATTTTGAATATAATATTGGATATGATATAATCTCGAATAGGAGAACATAACTTGTGTTATGTGGGTGAAAGATACACGAAAAATGTAGTGGAGGGATTACAGTATCTAACTAATTCACTCCATTTATGGCTTGAGAAGAAGCATATTTGTAACTTTAAGAAATTAAGGTTATTCTTATGCTTCTTCATTTATTTATGGAGGGAAGAATAGGGCAGAAGAAAATGTAAGTAATGTAGAACAAAATAATAAAGATATTTCGATACCTGTAAAAAAGACTTGCTTTGTTGAACCAGAATGTATAAAAGAAGAAGTTTTCTTCGGTCGTAGAAAATTATCATTGTCTTTGACAAAGAAAGAACTTACAGCGGAAAAAATCAAAGAAGTTCTACCACAAGTGTTAGCGGAACACGAAAAAAACGCACAAGAAATTGAATATCTATATAATTATTATAAAGGTAAACAACCTATTTTAAGCAAAAAGAAAGTTGTGAGACCAGAAATAAATAATAAGATAGTAGAAAATCACGCATTTGAAATTGTAGAGTTCAAAAAAGCCTATGTATATGGTGAGCCAGTACAATATGTTCAAAAAGGAAAAACAGAAAACAATACAGCAAATCCAGAAATATTAGAATTAAATGAATATATGGAATGTGAAGACAAAGCCACATTAGACAAAGAACTTGCTGAATGGCAATATATTGCTGGAACTGCTTACAGATGGGTTGATGTAAATAAAGACGGAGATGGAGAAACACCATTTACAATGTCAGTACCAGACCCACGAAGAACATTTGTAGTTTATTCTAGTGGAATCAAAGGAGAACCTCTATTTAGTGGACATTATAGTTACTTTACTGAAAATGTTCAAACAGATGAGAAGTTATCTTATTTGAATAAATATAGAATAATAACAATTTATACAGACGATTTTGAATGTCAAATAAAAGAAAATATGGGGGATTATCAAGTATTACAACAAGAAATCCATATAGGAGAACAAAGTGAACAAATAACAGAATATCCACTTTTAATTAAAGGAAATAGAATTGTTGAATATCCACTTAATACCTCAAGACTAGGTTTAATAGAGTTAGTAATAACTGGATTAAATGCAATAAATAGAATAAAATCTGCTGACCTAGACGACGTAGAACAATTTGTTCAAAGTCTTTTAGTATTTATAAATCAAGATGTAAACGCAGAAGATGTCGTAGAGTTAATGCAATTAGGGGCTGTTAAAATAAATTCAGCCGACCCACAAAAACCTGCTGACATAAAACTTTTAGCGCAACAACTTGCACATAGCGATACTAAAAATATGGCAGAAGATTTATATAATAAAATTTTAACTATATGTGGTGTGCCAAGAATGAATGAGAAATCATCTGGAGGAGACACAGGTCAAGCCAGAATGTTAGGTGAAGGCTGGTCTTTAGCAGACCAAAGAGCAAAACAAGATGAATTATCATTTAAGAAAGCAGAAAGACAATTCTTAAAACTTATCTTGAACATTTGTAGCCACCAAAGTAAACTTGGAGACTTAAAACTAAAAGATATTGAAATTAAGTTTACAAGAAACAAATCTGATAACTTATTAACAAAAACTCAAGGTTTGATGAATATGATGTCAGCACAAGTATCACCAGATGTTGCTTTTGCTACTTGCGGATTATTCTCTGACCCAAATGACGTTTTTGATAAGTCTATACAATATTTTGGCAAAGATTTTTGGAAAGCAGGAAAGAACCAAAATGGCAACCAACCTCAAAAGGCGGAAGTCGATAATGGAATCAACAATGCTAAACAAGAGACAGAGCCAAAGAAAAATATCTCAACTGACGAGGGTGAATAGTCAGTCACACAAATTACGAGTCCGACTCGGTAAAAACGGGAGTGTGGGAATAGGAGTGAATTATGGAAGAAGAATTACAAAAAATTCTTGCTAATGCTGATTTAGATGACGCTAAAAAAGCAGAGGCTATCAAGGCTTATGTAGGAAGTAACTTTGTACCTACATCAAAGTATTCAGACAAAGTAAAAGAAGTTGAAACAATTACAACAGAAAAAAATAATTTATCTGTTGAATATGAAAACTTCAAACAAACAAAAATGACAGAAGAAGAAAAGAAGGCTGAACAAGCCAAAAAAGAAGCAGAAGCAAATCAAAAACTAATGCTTGAAGTTAGTAGAACAAGAGCAGAAAATATATTTGCGAAAGCAGGATTCAAAGAAGAAGATTATTCTTCAATATTAGATTCTATTGTAGGAGTAGATATTGAAAAAACTAAAACATTAGCAGAATCGCTATGTAATAGTTTATTAAAGCAAAAAGAAAATATCGAAAAACAAGTAAAAGATACAATAGTTAAAGGTACTCAAACACCACCAGCAGGAAATACAAATACAACTGCTACAAGTGATGTAGAGAAATATGAAAAATTGCTTGAAGAAGCAACAAAAAAGAACGATTTTGTTAATATAGCATATTACACAAGATTAGTTCAACAAGAAAAAAACAAACAAAAATAATTAAAAAGAAAAGGAGAGATTTATTAGGGCAGAAACAACAGGAACAGTACAAAGTTTTGGAGTATTAAATTACTCTGGAATGTTATTCAACAAGGGTAACACAAGAACACCATTCTTATCAATGATAGGTGGTAAAACAAAATATACAAATTCAGTAAAATTTGTATTAGGACAAGAATACACAAGTGAAGATGGAGATATACCAAACATCTCTGAAACTGGTTCTTTAACAGCACCAGACGCTTCTTATATCACAAGAAGCCAAAAATACAATGTTACACAAATCTTCCAAGATTCAGTAGCAATTTCATATGCTAAAATGAGCAATATGGCTACATTATCTGGAGTAAACATTGCAGGACAACAAGCAAATCCAATGAACGAATTAGATTTCCAAGTTGCTAACAAAATGAAAAAATTAGCAAGAGGAATTGAAAAAACATTCATTCAAGGACAATTCAATGAAGCAACAGCAGATAATGAAGTAAACAAAACAAGAGGTATGAACCAAGCAATTACTACAAACGTAGTAACAGCAGGTGGAAAACCATTAGACATTTGGCTAGTTAATGAATTAGTTCAAAAAATCGACGAAGCAAACGGAGATATTTCAAACTTAACATTATGGGTAAGCAATACTCAATTAAATCAAATTGTAGGAAATGCAGTTGAAATGGGTGTTGAAGTTGGTGCTTTCAGAGCAAACGAATACGGAATCCAAATAAGAGATTTACTATTACCAACAGCAACAGTTCACATTGCACAAGGACAATTCATTCCAGACGGAGTAGCATACTTATTCAACTTTGATGTTATAGCACCAGTTGAACAACCAGTTCCAGAAAAAGGTAACTTCTTCCTAGAACCATTAGCAAAAACAGGTGCAGGAGAAAAATATCAATTATTTGGACAAATCGGTTTAGACTATGCTAACGAAGCATTCCACGGAAAAATAACAGGATTATCTACAACATTCACAGCACCAGTTGGACAAAAAGTTGTAACAGTAGCGTCTGTTTAGTAGAATAAAGAAAAAATAGAAAGGAGAACTAACTTTAGGGAAGATACAGAAGAAATAGTAGAAGAAACTAATCCACAAATATTAAGAATGAGACTAGAGATACTAGGTGATGTCGAAGACAACTCTAAAGACGATATATTCGCTATAAAGTTGGAAGACGCAAAGTATAGGTACTTAAGGTTAGTTTACCCTTTTGATAGACAAATAACAGAATTACCAGATGAAAGAGCAAAAAATTGGCAAACTAAATGTGCTATCGAATTATATCAAATGATGGGAGAAGAAGGAGTAATTCAATACTCTGAAAACGGACTAACAATAATCAAAGCGAAATCTGGATTATCAAAAGATTTGTTAAATGAACTTCCACCAGCAAAGGCAGGTGTACCAAAATATGAGACCACAATGGAACAAGAAAATATGGGTTGCTAGACAAATTCCAAATGAGGAAGATGATTATGGCAGACCAAAATATGAAAAACCAGAAGTTTATTATTGGAATGTGCAACCTGTTAGCGCTGATGATGATATGCAAGAGTTTGGACAAAATGTTTCTTTAATGCAAAAAGCGTTGATAGAAAATACACCAAAGAATTTTGGCAAGTTCCACGCTTACGACGTTGCATATTTAGACGGGGTTACTCCAGAAGGAGAAACTGTATATGGTTCAAAAGCAAATTATCGTCTATTACCACCTAGGAATCAAAACAAGTGTATAAGAATTTATCTTGAAAAGATTATACCTAAAAACATAGAAAATGCTAAAAGTGTATAGTAGGTGATGTAAATGTCAAAAGAAATAAAAATAAATGGCAAATTTACTACAAGATTATGTTTAGAAGATATACAAGAATTTCAAGACGCATTAGACAGGTATCAAAAACAATTACCACAAGTTGCTGAAAGTATCGTAACTAGAGTTTCAGACGTAGGTTTAGAAGATAACTATAAATCAACAGAAGTTATTCCAGTAGAGAAAGTAGACGGCAAGGTGGTTGGAGGGATACGAACAACTGATGAGGGCGAAACTTATGCAGAGTTTGGAACAGGTGTAGTAGGAAGCAGTAGTCCACATATTGCAGATTATTTGAAAAAGTCTGGTTGGAAATATGACGTAAATCAACACGGAGAAGCGGGTTGGAAATATTTCAAAGATGGACGTTGGTATTGGACAAAAGGTATGCCAGCAGAAAAGAAATTCTACTTTGCGTCAGATAGAATGAAAGAGGCTTTTCCAAAAATAGCGATAGAGGAGTTTAGTAAATTAAAATAGATAGGAGATGTTAATAGGGCTATTCCAAAAATATACGACCAAATATTTCAATATGCAAAAAAATATATAAGAGAAAATTCCCAATTTAATCCTAGAGTTTACAAAAACGCCGTACAACAAAATAGTAGTTTTCCAAAGATAGTAATAAAACAAATTAAGGACAGTTTAATAGATGAAAATATGGACAAAACTGACCAAAGATTCAAGGTAGTATTTGAAGTTGAAATTTATACAATAGATAACGAAGGATACGCCAAAGAAGAAATAAAAGAAGAATTAGTCGATTTAGTCAATGATGTTTTTGATGAACATTATGGCTTTAATAGAAAAATAAATCGAAGTATTCCTAACATAGATTTAGATGTCGAAAGGCAACACTTAAGATATGAAGGAAAACTAGATGAAAATTATATAATTTATAGGAGGTAATTATTAGGGAAGAAAATACACCAGTTGCAATTTCAGACGTAGGCACATTACTTTATTACAAAAATGGAAGTGCTTATGAAAAACTTATTAGTATCAAAAATGTTCCAGCAAGCGGTTCAGCAGGAGGAACAATAGAGGTAACAGAACTTGACAGTACAATAAAACAATTTATTGCTGACAGAGTTGATACACCAGAACAAGACTTCACATATAACAGAACAGCAAACAAATATGAAAGAGTTAAAGATTCTGTATGTGACGCAGAAGTTCACGAGTTCCTAGTAGTATTCAGTGATGGTACAGGAACTTATATCAAAGGAACTGCACAAACTTGGAAAAACGAATTTAATGCTGGTTCAGCACAAGAAGCAACTTTACACATAGTTGCAACAAACATAGAAGACAAAACAGCACAAGAAGTAGCAGAACTATTACCTGCTTCAATATAGTAGGGCAAACCATAAATGGAGGAATGAATTATGAAAGAATTATTAGAAATAGAAATAGGGGATAAAAAATATATTTTAGGTTATCCAACTAGAAAAGACGCTTTAACAGCAGAATTACACGGATTAGATATGCTAAATGCTGGAGGAAGAATATTAACTTTAGCAAGTAAATTATTCTATACAGGATTATTAGCAAAACAACCTAAAATAACAGAAGAACAAGCATTAGATTTAATGCAACAATATATTGACGAAGGTGGGGAAATTGATGAAATAACTCAATTCCTAGCAGAGCAATTTGTGGCTTTTATAAAATCCCCAGATGGAACAGCAAAGAAGAAAGCCAAGATAATACAAATGTAGATAATTCCAATGATGGGGAAGAACTAAAACAATATAAAAGTTTAAGAGAGTTCTTTTATGACTATCTACTACCATTAGCAATTCAATTCGGTATGTCTATAAAAGAGTTTTGGGAGGAAGAACCAGACTTGCTTTGGACATACCGAAAATCATATATGGACAAAATTCAATTAAATGAAGACTTGTCTAACCATAATGCTTGGCTTAACGGATTATATGTATTTAATGCTGTTTCTGTTGCATTATATAATATGTTCGGTAGAAAAAATGGGCAACCAGCCCAAAATTATATACAAGAACCAATAAATTTTAACAAAACAGAAAAACAAAAAGCGAAAGAAGAACAAAACAAAAACGAAGAACAAGTAAAAGAAGCATTAAATAGAATGAAAAATGCGCTAAATAACAAAAAGAAGTAGGTGAAATAAAAGGGCAGATGGAGAAAACTACAATGTAGGCACAATGGAGAACAGAATAGAAATCGAATCTAAAGACGCACAAGACGCTATCAAAAATCTTATAAGCGCTTTAGGTCAATTATCGACTGCTTTGAATACTTCACTAGGTTCAACAAAAAATAATAAATTAAAAGAAAATGCAAACAGTTTATATAAGACAACAAAAATGATTTCTAAAACGGTCAATTTTGGTGCGTTATATTTAGGAATAAAAAAAGGCGCTCAATTTATGGGCGATATGGTTCAAGCCAATATAGATATGATAGAAACTAACAACTTATTTGAAGTTTCTATGGGAAAAGTAGTAGATGAATATGGAAATTTAGATAGAACAGCAAGCGAATACTATGTAAAAGCATTAGATTTCCAAGATAAAATGAATGAAAAATTAGCAACTAACAAGATGGAACTTGAAGGCTATCAAGCAATGTATTACAATATGCTAACATCTCAAGGAATAGGAAATGATTATTCATATTTTATGTCTGAAAACTTAACAAAGGCAGGATATGATATTGCTTCATTATACAACCTTGAAGTTGATGAGGCTATGAAGAAGTTACAGTCTGGATTAGCAGGACAAGTTAAATCTTTAAGAGATATAGGTATAGATGTTTCAGAGAGTTCTCTTGAAAAAGTTTTGGATTCAGCAGGAATAGATAGAAGCGTCCAAAAATTATCTTATGCAGAAAAAGAGGTTGCAAGATATATTGCAATAGTAGAACAAGCAAAAGAAGCACAAGGAGACTTTGCTAAAACATTTGAACAACCAGCAAACCAAATAAGAGTATTTAAGAATCAATTTGCAGAATTAAAACAAATAGCAGGTGCATTCTTAACTAATGTATTTGGAAACATATTAGTATATGTCAATGGTATCATAATGGCTATAAAAGAGATTCTAAAGTCTTTTGCAAGCCTATTTGGATACGATTTGAATTTAGGTGGTTCAACTAATTTAAGTCAAGCAATAGGATTAGATGATGTAAATGACGGATTAGATACAGCCACAGGAAAAGCAAAAGAGTTCAAAAACCAACTAATGGACTTTGACGAAATCCATAACATCACATTACCAGACAGTAGTGGTGGTGGAGGTTCTGGAGGTGGCGGAGGCGCTGGCGGAATCGACCAAAAACTTCTTGATTCACTAAAAGAATGGGATAACCAAATGGAAAGTATTTCTGGAAAAGCACAACAAATAAGAAATGCGATTCTTGACTGGTTAGGATTCACAGAAAGTACAGAAAAAGGTTTAGAGAATGTTAGTAAAATATTAGATGTTGTAAAACTAATTGGAGTAGCAATAGGAACTTGGAAAATAGCAAGTACAGTAACAGACTTTATTAAGAATATGGGATTATTCGGTAAAGGTGCTGGTGCTGAACAAAAAGCATTTAATTGGGCTGTTGGATTAACATTGACAATAACAGGTGCAGTAGCACAATTCCAAGGAACACAAAGAATATTAGATAGCGGATTCGACGCTTTCTCTTTACTAGAAATGGTAGTAGGTACAGGTGCAGGTACTTTAGGTATAGCAAATATGTTGAAACAAACTAAACTTGGAAAGACAATGAACCTTGGCAAGAGATTAGAACTTGGACTTGGTGTAATGCTTTCAATACAAAGTTTACAAGTTATGGCAGATGGTATCAATACACAAAGCATTGAAAAGCAAATAGCAGGTGCTTTAGAAGCAGGTACTGGTGGCGCTTTAATTGCAAGTTCTTTAGGTGCTTCTGGAAAAGCAAGTCTAGGCATAGGAATAGGTATTACTTTAATTGCTACGTCAGTAGAAATTATGGCTGATGAAAAACAATGGGGTGACGCACATTACGACTATTGGAAAAAGCAATTATTTGGAAACAAAGAAGAACTTGATATGGGAGAATGGGTACACGCCTATACAAATGCCATAGGACAAGGTGCTTTAGATTTTATGGCTGACTGGCAAACAAAAATATATGAAGGTATGGGAATACTAAAACTTTCAAGAGAAGAATTAAAAACTATGGAAACAGAAGCCAAAAAATTGGCTAATACATACAAAGATACAATAAAAGCATTAAATGATAAAACAAAAGCAAATGAAGTAGAGTTAGAATCAAACAGAAAATTAGTATCTAGTATGGAAACAATGATAGATAGTAACGGAAGAATTAAAGAAGGCTATAAAGAAAAAGTAGATTACATTCTTGGAGAATTAAATCAAGCATTAGGAGTAGAACTATCAAGAGATGGCGATATTATTACTAAAAACGGCGAAGTTCTTAATAGTTATCAAGAATTAGTTCAAAGCATTGAAGAAGTAATACAAGCAAAGAAAAGAGAAGTTGAAGCCGAAGTAAACAAAGAGATTTATAAAGAAAGTCTTAAAGCAGAAATTGAAGCAGAAAATCAACTTAATGAAGCATACAAGAAAAAGAATGAAGCATATATGGAATGGGTTAGAGTTGTGAAAGAAAGACCTTGGGACACTTGGGCTGTATTAGACGCTATATCAAATTACGAGAAAATGGACGAAACTGTAAAACAATTACAAGAGACACATAAAGAAGCAACTGAAAACTTAACACAAGCAAATCAAAGAATGACGGAAGATATAGTAAGAAATACAGGTTTAGTGACACAAGAAATGATAGACCAACAAGAAATATCTTGTGAATTCTTTAGAAAACTTGCAACAGAAAATGCTAAAACTTGGGAAGAAATGTACGATAAAGCAGATAAAGAAACAAGAATCACAATGCTTGCTTTAACAGATATAATATCTGAAAAAACTCCAGAAGTTATTTCAAAATGGACAGAACTTTCACGAGGCTCATATGAGACTTTTGAAGAATATATGGACCAAGCAGGAGACGCAAATTTAGCAACAATATTAAGTATATTAGAAGAAACAGAAGGAAGAACAGATAATATTGAAAAGGCTTGGAGATATTTAGGAGAAAGAGGGGCAACTGGATATGGTGAAGAAATAAATGATTTACCTCAAGAAACTCAAGGTAAATTAGTAGCAAATATGATGGCAGTAAATGGAATGACAGACAAAACCAAAAAAGCATATGAAAACTTATCAGCAGAAGGACGCAAAGCATTTGAGAAAGAAATGGATAAAATTCCAAATGACGCAAAAGAACCAATAAACCAAATGATAAATGAAGTATATAGTAATACAGGAAATGCTTACAATGCTTCATATGAATTAGGAAGCAATACAAGACAAGGTGCGGAAGATGGTGGAGACAGCAATGGTGGTGCTTGGCAAATTGGTAGTTGGTTTGTAGAAGGATTCATAGGTGCTATTACAAGCGGAAATGGAAGCGCTTGGAGTGCAGGTTGGAATTTAGTTAAAAATGCTATTTGGGGTGGACAAAGAGCCGAGGATTCTCACTCACCATCAAAAGAAACATTCAAACTTGGAGATTACTTCACAGAAGGTTATATCCTAGGTATTAAGAAACAAGAGAAAGAAGTTAATAAAGTTGCAAGCAACCTTGTAAAAGGTGCTTTAAGTCAATTAGAAGATTTAGATATGGTTTCTAATATGAAAGTATTTGATGATGGAATCAAAGTAAGTGCTAAAGACGCTTCTGTAAACGCTACAAGTTACGTTGATTATGGAACAATAGATGGAAATATAACAGCAAAAAGTCAAGTTGTAGTAAGCGACCAAATAGCACAAGGAATAGCACAAGCCGTAAATGACGCAATAAATAATATAGATGTTAATTTAGAAGTAAAAGCAGATGAAGGAATTATAGTAAAGAAAGTTACAAAGGGATTTAATGAATATGTAAGACAAACAGGAGAACTTCCTTTCACAATTCCAGTATAGGAGGAGATAAATAAGGTATGCAAATGAAATTATAACAGTAGATAATAAGAGTTTAACTGAATATTTGAAAGATAGTGGTTATGATGTAGAATGGTATGATGTATCTTTAGAGAGTGGTAGAAATGCTAAAGGCAAAATGAGATACAACCCAGTAGACGACAAATATAAAATCATTTTGCATACTAAACCTCTTACTCAAGAAGAATTAACAGATTTCTTTTCAACAATAAAAGTAATGAAAGAACTTGAGGTTACATATTTTAATCCTTACACAGGACAAATGAGAACAGCAGAATGTTACAGAGGTGATAGAAAAATCACAATGAAATGGAACAGAAGTGATGTTGGAATATTATATGAACCTTCAAGTATATCTTTAATAGAAATGTAGGTGAGAACAGGTATCAAGTAAGCAACGAATTTAAGAGTCAATGTAAAGCAGATTTTGGTTCTTACAAGAAGGCGAGGATTCATATTGTAGATGACAATACAGACATTACAGGTGAAGATAATTTAGTAAGTTTTACAATAGAAGATTTCGCATATGTTAATGATAGATTTATAGGAACAACAGTATCAAAGAAAATTACACTTCAAATATTGAATGATGATAATTTAATTGATTTAGAAGGAAAAACAATAGAAGTATCAACAGGAATAATAAAAGAAGATACAACAGAAGAATTTATTCCATTAGGTACGTTTATAATAGATACGTCAGATGACGAAAATGTAAAAGATAAAACCACATTCACAGGATATGACCGAATGATTAA
>Ga0310786_10000820_pt1 | contig 49720 bp, 33 predicted proteins | sample AusTroGonzalo_MG_FD_203881 | JGI IMG/M metagenome (GOLD analysis project Ga0310786, IMG submission 203881) | Bovine rumen microbial communities from tropical cattle in Woodstock, Queensland, Australia - Gonzalo_03 (v2) (version 2) | ecosystem: Host-associated > Mammals > Digestive system >...
CAAAAAAACGGCTGCAAAGTTACAATAAATTTTCCAAATTTGCAAATAGTTTGTGATTTTTTTATTTTGTTTGGCGAAAATTTGGAAATGTGCAATATTTATTGTAACTTTGTGCGCGAATTGTAAATTGTATTAACAAATTCATGATTATGGAACCTATTTTGATTGACCTCAACGACTACGAACGTACGGGTGAAGGAGCCAATGGTGCCAGTTTCAACCACAAGACGGACAAGAACATCATGATGAAGCTCTACTTACGCAACTTCGAATCGGCGCGTATGGAGCTTGAGATGGCAAAGAAAGTGTATCAGCTGGGAATTCCCTCGCCTGAACCCGGTGATCTGGTTACGGACGGCGAGCGGATGGGTATTCGATTCCGTCGCATCGAGGGCAAGAAATCCTACTCGCGTGCGTGCGGTGACAACCCCGAGTTGACCGAAGAGTACGCCCGTGAGTTTGCGCAACTCTGCCTTAAGCTCCATAACACGCATGTGGACACCACGCTGTTTGAGGATGTCAAAGACCGTCAATACCGCTGGCTGAAGGAGAACCCGTTCTTCACGGATGAGGAGAAAGCCAAGTTGCGTGCATTCATCGCTGCTGCACCGGATACGGATACGGCTGTCCATGGCGACTTGCAGTTCTCGAACGGCATCTTTGTGGAGAAAGACGGCGTACGTACGCCGTACTTTATTGACCTCGGTGACTTCTGCTACGGCTATCCGATGTTTGACATCGGCATGGTGTACCTGTGCTGCAAACTCAACGACGAGTCATGGACGCTGGAGCAATACCACATGTCCAATGCCACGGCTGCACGGTTCTGGGATGCGTTTGCCAAGGAGTATTTCCTATCGCCCGACTGCCCCATTGAGAACTGCGGACCGGGTGCAGACCTCGTAGAGATAGAGAAGACCGTTCGGATCTATGCAGGCTTGAAGACCCTGCTTGTTGAGAGCTGCACACATCGCCCTATGCCGGAGTTCCGCGCTGTACTGAAGGAGACCCTGTTGAAGTAACAAGAATGAACGCGTTGGGCGATAATCCGGTGTATCACATCCCCGCCATGCTCGGCGAGGTGCTTGACGGTTTGCTGATTGACAAAAGCAAGCCGCAGGTGTTTGTGGACGCCACGTTCGGCGGCGGTGGTCACAGTCGGGGTATCATCGGACGTATGGGTAAGCAGTCACGGCTGTTCGGTATAGACCAGGATCTGGATGCCTACGCCAACCGCATTGACGATGAGCGGTTCACGTTCGTGAGGAGTAACTTCCGCTACGTGGCGAACTTCATGGACTACTACGGCGTTAGTCAGGTAGATGGCATATTGGCGGATCTGGGAGTGAGTTTTCATCACTTCGATGCCGCTGAACGGGGATTCTCGTTCCGCTATGATGCGCCGCTCGACATGCGCATGAACGCCAAGCAGCGGCTCACGGCGGCGGAGATCGTCAATAGTTATACGGAAGAAGAACTGGCACGCGTACTGTACCTGTACGGCGAGTTCGGCAACTCACGCGCCATCGCCGCGCAGATCGTCCGCAAGCGCGCACAAGAAGCGATACTCACCACCGGGCAACTGCAAGACTGCGTGCGGCTGAAGGACAAACAGGATTATGCGCGTCTGTTCCAAGCCCTGCGCATCGAGGTGAACGACGAGCTGGGTGCGCTACGCGAACTGCTGCAAGCATCGGTAGAGTTGCTTGCGCCGGGAGGAAGACTGGTGATACTGACCTATCACTCCCTCGAAGACCGTATCGTGAAGAACTTCATGCGCTCGGGTAACACCGAAGGAACGATAGAGAAAGACTTCTACGGAAAGCCGCTTACGCCGTTCCGCGTGATAGAGAAAGGCCGCACAGCCTCAGCCGAGGAAGTAGCACGCAATCCTCGCGCACGCAGCGCTAAACTACGCGTGGCAGAAAAACTGACTGCTGAAAACTGATTACTGATAACTGACTACTGAACAATGGACAAACGACTGAGTTTACTGCAAAAGATCCTGAACGGAGACATCTTCCGTAGCGAAAAGGTTGCACAGCAATACCCGCTGCTGGTGCTTATTGGCGTGTTTATCTTCGTGAGTATCCTCATGGGGTTTGTGTCCGAATGGCAGTATGTGCGCATCGGTGCGCTCAAGAAGGAGCTCCACGATGCCCGCAACGAGGAACTGACCATCAGTTCGGAGCTTGTCAACAGCACACGTCAGTCGGCTGTCGCCCGCACGCTCAAGGAGAACGGCAGCCCACTCCGTGAAGCCAATACACCCGTGATTGTCATCAAATAACAGACCGCTACGCTGAAAGACAAAAGACCATTATAATATTTTATGGATCCACGCCAAAACGCCATATTCCGTTTCGCCCTTGTGTTCCTGCTCATAGCGGCAGGGTTTGTGGCTGTGCTTGTGTATATCATCCGCATCCAGTGGTTCGAGCGCGACAAGTGGATGCAGATGGTCAACACCCAGAAACCCAACGCCACAGTCATCGCTCCGCAGCGCGGTAATATCCTCGACTGCGAGGGACGACTGCTCGCCAGCAGTATTCCCGGATACTATGTATATATGGACACCCGTGTTCCTGCGTTGCACCAGGGCGGTGACACGTTGTTCTACCGCTACGTGGATAGTATAGCCATCGGACTGGCCCGCATCCTGCCGGAGAAGACGGCTGCGGACTACAAGAAGATGATGGTTAAGTCGTTTAACAAGCAGAACGGCAAGACGGCTTCCGGTCAGCGACGCGAGAACGGCAGTTATCTCAAGCTCTGTCCGCATCGGGTGTCGTATATCCAGAAGCGCGAGATAGAGCAACTGCCTCTCTTCCGACGTGGTTACTACAAATCCGGCATACAGTTCGTCGGCTCACCGCAACGCAAGAAACCTTTCGGTTCGCTTGCCTCGCGTACGCTCGGTACGATCCTGAGTAACGGCAAAGGCAACGCAGGTCTGGAAAAAACCTTCGATACGGAATTGCACGGCATCGACGGTCTCGCTCTGCGCGAACGCATGGGCGGCAAATGGGAAGATGTGTCTGTTCGCGAAGCCGTCAACGGCTATGATTTGGTCACCACCCTTGATGCCAACCTGCTGGATATAACTGAAACGGCTCTTCGGAGTTGCCTCGAACGGACACAGGCAGACTGGGGCTGCTGCATCCTCATGGAGGCCAACACCGGTAAGATCCGTGCGATCAGTAATCTTGACCGTAACATCGATGGTTCATACAGCGAGAAAGCCAACCACGCTGTGACGCGTGTTGAACCCGGTTCGACGTTCAAGACCATAGCTATGATGGCTGCACTTGATGACGGAAAGGTGAATCTCACTGATACATTTGAAGTCTATAGCAAAGGTTGGACGTACCTGAATGCGCGTCACACGGACGCACACCCGAAAGATACGATCTATACTCTGCGCAGCGCACTCGCTATTTCATCGAACATCGCCTTTGCAAAGATGATTCTCAATAGTTACGACAAGAAAGCCTCGAAGTTCGTGGACAAACTCCAGAGTATGGGTATCCGCGATAGCATTTATAGTGAGATTCCCGGTGCACAGAAACCGCGCATCGATGTGCCGAAAGATGCCGTAACCCTCTCGCGTATGGCCTATGGTTACTCAGTCGAGCTCACGCCGATGCAGATCCTCACGTTCTACAACGGCATAGCTAACGACGGCAGGATGATCCGTCCCTACCTCGTAGAGCGTATCATGGATGATGACGAGGTCATCCGTGAGTTTGGCACCGAGACGCTCAAAGCCAGCATGTGTCGCCGCAGCACCCTCGAAGAGATGAAACTTGCTTTGCACGATGTCGTTTGGGACAACCACCTCGGCACCGCGTCCGTCAACCCGTGGCGGCAGCCCAAGGCACAATCGAAACTCGTACCGATAGCCGGTAAGACCGGTACGGCGCAGCTCTTCCGCAACGGACGCTATCAGTCGCGCGAACACAGAATGACCTTCGTCGGTTACTTCCCGGAAGACAAACCGCAATATACCTGTCTGTGCATGGTTGAGCATCCTAAGAACTACGGTCTTTACGATGCCGGCATGGACTGCGGTAGCGTAGTCCGCAAGATCGCCGAGAAGACCATTGTGTATGCAGGTCACTATATCATCAAAGGCGACAGCCTCGTGTATGAAAAGAACAAATAACTTTAATTGTAATTGTGTAAATTGCAAATAAAATGATATTAAGCGAATTACTAAAAGCTATTGAACCGCTCAAGGTGGTTGGTAGTACAGACGTTGATGTTCACGCCATTCAGTTTGACTCGCGCAAGGTCGAGAAAGGCGATCTGTTCGTTGCACAAGCCGGCACGGCAGTTGACGGTCACACCTTTATTCCATCGTGTGTGAAACGAGGGGCGAACGTGGTTATCCTAGACAATAGTCAGTACTTGAACGAGGTTCAACCGGGTGTAACATATGTGTTGGTCAAGAACTCGGAGGAAGCTCTTGGTCGTCTTGCGCATCAGTGGTACGGATGCCCGAGTGAGAAACTGACACTCGTCGGCGTCACCGGCACCAACGGCAAGACCACTATCGCCACACTGCTGTATGAGATGGTGCGTGCGCTTGGGCACAAAGCCGGATTGATCTCCACGGTCGTCTATTACGTGGATGACAAGGCTTTTCCTTCAACCCACACCACGCCCGACGCGCTCGCACTCAATGCCCTACTGGCGCAGATGGTTGAGGCTGGGTGTGACTATGCGTTCATGGAAGTCAGCAGCCACAGCATAGCACAGCAGCGTATAGCGGGGTTGCAGTTCGCCGGAGCGATGTTCACTAACCTCACGCGCGATCATATTGACTACCACAAGACTTTCGACAACTACCGCGATACGAAGAAGCGCCTGTTCGACAACCTGAAAAAGACCGCCTTTGCCGTCACCAACGCTGATGACAAGAACGGTCTTGTGATGACGCAGAACACGCGCGCAAAGGTCTTTACCTATTCCGTACAGAGTATGGCAGACCATCGCGGTAAGATCCTCGAGGAAGGTTTCGACGGCATGCTGCTCAGTATTGACAATCAGGAAGTCTTTGTGCCTCTCGTTGGTCGTTTCAACGTCAGCAATCTGCTGTGTATCTATAGCACAGCACTCTGTTTGGGCTTCGATAAGATGGAAGTACTGCGCATCCTCAGTGCCCTCAAGCCTGTCAATGGTCGCTTCGAGACTATCCATTCGCCCAAAGGCTGGACAGCAATCATCGACTACGCCCATACTCCGGATGCCGTGGAGAACGTCATCAGCACCATCAATGAGATTTTGGAAAACAAAAAGCCAACGACCAATGGTCAAAAGCCAAAGTTAATCACCATCGTCGGATGCGGTGGCAACCGCGATAAAGGCAAACGTCCGATGATGGCGCAGATAGCCAAGCGTGGCAGCGGACAACTTATCCTCACCAGCGATAATCCCCGTGACGAGGAGCCCCGTGATATCCTCAATGATATGATTGCCGGGTTGACAGAGGATGAACTGCGTAGCACGCTTGTCATCGAAGACCGTGCCGCAGCTATCCAGACAGCATGTACCCTCGCGCAAAATGGTGACGTCATCCTCGTTGCCGGCAAGGGACATGAGGATTACCAGATCATCAAAGGCGTCAAGCATCACTTCGATGACCACGAACAAGTACGCAAGTATATTTAAGCACGAAACAATAGCATCGTCTATGAATCACGAATTTATACTGATTAACATTATTGGTTTTGACAAGCCCGGTGTGACATCCGCAGTGACGGAGGTGTTAGGTCGCTACGGCGCTTACGTACAGGATATAGGTCAGTCGAACCTGCATCACCAATTGAACCTGAGTATCCTCATCCGTATTGACGACCCCAGCACGAGTGGCGACATGATCAAAGAAGTGCTGTTCTGCTGCTCACGATTGGAGATGATTGTGCGCTTCACGCCCCTGACGGAGGAGGAATATGCGGCGTGGGTTGGTCGGCAGGAGCAAGACCGCTATGTCATCACCCTGTTGGCTCGCGAGATCAACGCGCGGCATATAGCCCGCGTGACGGAACTGGTAGCCAGACGGCAACTGAACATTGACAATATCCTTCGCTTGAGTGAACGTCCGAGCGTCGAAGTGCCAATTGACAAACGCCACAGCTGCATCGAGTTCTCGCTGCGCGGCAAGCTTCCTGACCGTGAGGCATTGCAACGCGAACTGCTGGAAGTGTCACGTGAAGAGGGCATTGATATATCATTCCAGAAGGATGATATGTTCCGCCGTAACAGACGATTGATATGCGTAGATATGGATTCAACATTCATCCAGACCGAGGTCATCGATGAGCTCGCCATGCGTGCCGGTGTGGGTGATGAGGTGAAAGCAATCACTCTATCCGCTATGCGCGGCGAGATAGACTTCAAGGAGAGTTTCACGCGCCGCGTGGCACTACTCAAAGGTTTGGATGCAAGTGTTCAACAGGATATCATCGACAATCTCCCTATCACCGAAGGAGCAGACCGCCTGTTCACTATCCTCAAGAAGTGCGGGTTCAAGATCGCTATTCTGTCCGGAGGATTCACTTTCGTGGGTAAGTACCTGCAGCAGCGTTTCGGCGTCGATTATCTGTATGCCAACGAACTGGAGATCGAGGACGGCAAGTTCACAGGCCGTTATCTGGGCGATGTGGTGGATGCCAAGCGCAAGGCCGAACTGCTCGAACTCATCGCGCAGGTGGAGCATATTGATCTGGCGCAGGTAATAGCCGTAGGCGATGGTGCCAACGATCTGAACATGCTTGGTAAAGCGGGTTTGGGTATAGCCTTCCACGCCAAACCGAAAGTCAAGGAGAGTGCCAGCCAGGCTATATCTACCGTCGGGCTGGACGGTATATTGTACTTCCTGGGCTTCAAGGATTCGTTCCTCAAGTAGTAATGTGACGTGAATCGATGAGTAAGATACAAGACAAGAACCGTTTATATCTGTTTTTGCGACCATACGTGGACTGGATGTTCCGTCACTCGTATCGGAACTTTCAGTATGTAGGGCGAGAGAATATCCCTACGGATGGCGCGGTTATCTTCGCTCCTAATCACACGAACTGCCTGTGTGACGCCATGGCTATCCTCGGCATCGACCGAAGACAGAAGGTATTCGTGGCACGGGCAGATATCTTCCGTGATCCCAAGCAGGCAAAGATCCTGAACTGGTTGAAGATCATGCCTATGCGTCGTATGCGCGATGGTGCAAGCGAGGTGTTGCATAATGATGATACAGAGAACAAAGCTATCGACACATTGCATGATGGCGTACCGTTCTGCATCCTGCCGGAAGGCAGACATCGCCCGATGCATTCGCTCTTGCCGCTCGGCAAAGGGATCTTCCGTATAGCACTGCGAGCCAACGATGAGTTCGGCAAACAGAAACCCATATATATCGTGCCCGTGGGGTTGGAGTATGGCGACTACTATCACCTGTGGGATAGCCTGATAGTGAACATAGGCAAACCGATTAATGTAACGGAGTTTGTGAAGCAGTACACCAGTGAGCATACTCAGGATGGCGAGGAGGTGAACCGCCCGCAACTCATCCTTGCGCTGCGCGAAGAACTGACCCAACGTATGCGCGAACAGATATTGTGGGTACCCGATGACGAACATTATGCCGAGAACATTGCCAAGCTACAGGCTAATCCGCCGGCACCGTTCAATCGGTTCCCAAAGCACAGGATTCCCCGTTGGGTACTGCTGATCATTCTGGTGCTGCTCTCGCCGTTGTTCCTCATCAGCGCCGTATTGACTCTTCCGCTGTGGGGTATGTGGCTGCTCATCCGCTGGAAGGTCAAAGACCCCGCTTTCCATAACTCCGTGCAGTATGTCTGGCAGCTGCTGATCATCCCGCTGAACTTCTTCATCACATTGCCGTTCTGGATGTTCCTGCAGGAATACATCTATCAAGTGAGACTATTCAAACATTCCAAATAATGATACGAGTTTATATTATCATCGCACTTTACGTGCTTGTACCGGTGCTGATCATCGAGTGCTTCAAGCGTTGGACTTGGATGCAGAAGATCGGCACCGTGGTTGCTGCTTATGCCGTAGGTATCATCTTTGCCTTGACGGGTTTTGTACATTTTGAGCCTGGCACGGATGCGGCACTCAGTTTCAGCAAACTGCAATCTACAATCATGTCCGTCACAGTCCCGCTGGCTATTCCCTTGATGCTGTTCAACTGTGACTTCAAACTGTGGACAAAAGCCTTGCCCAAGACTCTCTGGTCACTGGTAGGCGGTATCTGCGCCGTACTGGTGGCGGTCATCAGCGGGTACTTCATCTTCCACACACCCGAAGTGCCGGAGTTCAACAAGGTTGCTGCTATGATGACCGGTATATACACCGGCGGTACGATGAACTTCAACGCTCTCGGCGCCTCACTCGGCGTTGATAAGACCGTCATGGCTATCGTCCTTGCCTTCGAGATGGTATTCACCACGCCGTATATCTTCTTCATAATCGGCGGCGGATACAAGGTATTCCGTAAGATCCTGCCATACGATGACGTGACGCGCAAAGGGCGCAAAGACGAAGAGGTGGAGACGAAGGATATTGAGAACTACGCCGGAATGTTCTGCCGCAAGAATATCGGCGGTATGTTTGCAGGTCTTGGACTGAGTGTACTGTTCCTCGCCATTGGTGCTGGATTAGCATTGTTGCTGACCGGTACGCTCAACGAGCTCGTTGTGATCCTGACGATCACCACGCTCTCTATCATCGCTTCGTTCTTCAAGAAAGTACGCGAACTGCCGAAGACCTTCGAGCTCGGCATGTTCTTCATCCTGATTTTCTCCGTCATTGTGGCTTCGCTGTTCGACATCCATAGCGTCAACGGCGGTTCGCTGATGATCGGTCTGTTCGTGCTGTGGGTGATGCTCGTGGCTGCGGGATTGCATCTATTGCTGTGCAGGATCATGCATGTCAGCGGCGACCTATTCTGCGTGAGCCAGATTGCCCTACTCTGCTCTCCACCGTTCGTACCGCCCGTGGTCGGCGCTATGAAGAATAAGAAAGTGCTTATCTCCGGTATCGCCATCGGTCTCGTCGGTTACGCCATCGGCACTTACCTCGGTGTTGCCATAGCCTACATACTATCCTAATCATCCAGAAATTCCAGATAATCTAAAAAATCCAGATAATCCAGAAAACAATGAAGAAATATTTTATCCTCTGTTTAGTGGCATTGATGCCGCTCATGCTATTTGCTAAAAAACAGCCCAAACCCCAAGAGGTTGACTCCCTCGGCCGTAAGATCAAGACCGGTTGGAACTTCGGTATCCTACCGTCCATCGCCTACGATGCTGACTATGGTTTCCAGGGCGGTATATTGACCAACGTCTATTACTACGGCGACGGTTCGCAGTATCCCGAGTATATCCACTCTATTTATTTCGAGGGAGCGTATACCACCAAGCACCACGGCATATTCCGTCTGAACTACGACTCGAAGTACCTCATTCCGGATCACCGGCTCACATTGGACGCCACCTATCTGCCCGATGCAATGTGCGACTTCTACGGTTTCAATGGCTATCAGTCGATCTATCATCTCAATTGGCATAACTGGAATAAGAATACCGATAAATGGAACAAAAAGCCCGAACAGCTGAGTACTGACGACTATCGCACGCGCGTATTCTATAAATATAAACGCGACCTGATCCGTGTAGCGGGTGACATCGAAGGTACGATATACCAAGACATCAAATGGAATGCAGGACTCGGTGTGCTCGGGTATATTATCGATGACTGCGATGTGAATATGCTCAATGGCAAGAAACGTCCGTTTGATCCGACAAAAGAACGCTGGGAACAGAAAGCCCTGGATCCGAATGCCGAACTCCTCTACGACAAATACAAGACATGGGGACTGATCGGTGCGGATGAGATGAACGGCGGCTGGCATCCGTACTTGCGCGGAGGTATAACCTACGATACCCGTGACAAACGTCAGGGGCCGAACAGAGGCGTCTATACCGACCTGTTTTTGACCTATTCCGCAGCGTTCAATGCCGGCTACGGACAGCAGGCTACTGCCGGCTACAACCATCTGCAGTTCAACTTCACGTTCCGCCACTATGTGCCGTGCTACAAGGACAAAAACGGCATTGACCGCATCACCTTCGCCTACCGGATCGGTGTGCAGAACCTCATCGCCGGACGATCGCCGTTCTATATGAACAACTATATGAACACCCTGTTCATCCAGCGCGTGTACTATGAGGGATTAGGCGGCGGTAACTCCGTACGAGGTATGATGGCTAACCGCATCCTCGCCAACGGTTTTGCGTTCGTCAATGTCGAGTTCCGCTTCCGCGTTGTGAACTTCGATATCGGACGTCAGCACTTCTTCATCGGACTCAACCCATTCTGCGACCTCGGTATAGTCACCCAGCCGTATAACCTCGACGATCTCGTCAAGATGCATACCAACGGCACGTACACTACCCTGCAAGCCAGCATGAAGGCGGCGGATGACAAGTATGAGGACTACTTCTCCACGAACATAAATGACATCTACCGTCCGCATTTGACAGCCGGTCTGGGACTGAAGATCGGTATGAACGAGAACTTCGTTCTGTCAGCTGACTGGGGAATGCCTATTGACAAGCAGGATAACGGCAAGTGGGCGAACTTCTATGTGAAGATGGGATATCTGTTCTAATCATTTTAATCATATATAACATGATTTATCATCTTATTGAATACTTGCAACAGACTCTCGGTCACTTTGCCGGAGCGGGTCTGTGGCAGTACATCTCCTTCCGCGCCATTGTAGCGGGAGTTATTGCGTTCATTGTGAGCGTGTGGTTTGGTAACTACTTCATCAACCTACTCAAGCGGAAACATATCTCCGAGCAGCAGCGTGATGAGAAGACCGATCCGTTCAATGTGGGTAAGAAGGGCGTGCCTACCATGGGTGGCGTTGTGCTCATCGTGGCAACTATATTGCCGGTGTTACTCGTCGGGAACCTCAAGAACGTCTATCTGTGGCTGATGATTGTCACCACGGTTATTCTTGGCCTGTTAGGGTTCGCTGACGACTACATCAAAACCTTCAAGCACAACAAGGAAGGCTTGAACGGTTGGGTGAAGATCATCGGGCAGGTGGCACTCGGACTGATCGTCGGTCTAACGCTGCGTTATGCACCGGTGACGACGATGAACGAGACGGTGACCGTACACTACGAGAACAATGTCCGCGTAGTAGAGAAGTCGCCGGAGGTCAAGTCCACGCGCACCACTATCCCGTTTGTCAAGAATCACAATGCGAACTATGCTGATATGTTCTCGCTCCTCGGTGAGGACTGGAAGTACCGCGCAGGGTGGATATTCTTCGTGCTACTGACGGTGTTCGTTGTAGCAGCAGTGAGCAACGGTGCGAACCTAAACGACGGCATGGATGGCATGTGTGCGGGCAATAGTGCGATCATCGGCATTGCGCTGATTGTGCTGGCATACGTGTCGAGTAACACGATGCTGGCAGATTACTTCGATGTGATGTATATACCTGGCTCGGAAGAGTTGGTTGTGTTCCTCGGTGCATTCGTCGGTGCACTGGTAGGATTCCTGTGGTTCAACGGATTCCCAGCACAGGTGTTCATGGGCGATACGGGCAGTCTGACTATCGGCGGTATCATCGGCGTTTGTGCAGTGATCATCCACAAGGAGTTGTTAGTACCGATTCTGTGCGGCGTATTCCTCATGGAGAGCATAAGTGTTATTCTGCAGACGCAGGTATATAAGTTCAGCAAGAAGAAAGGACAGCGTATCCGTGTATTCAAACGTGCGCCGCTGCATGATCACTTCCGTACATCCGTGGAGCAGGTACTCAAGAACGACCCGACGTGCCGTATTCTATGCCAAGGACAGAAGAACCTACACCATGAGACGAAGATCGTTGTGCGATTCTGCATTGTTACCCTGCTGCTTGCAGCCTTCACTATCCTGACATTGAAGATTCGATAACTATGAATAACAAGTACCTTTTTATCGGTTGCGCGGCAATGCTCCTGACGGGTTGCTGCCTACAAAACAACCGAAGTGATAAAGCCGGCTATAAGCCGGTAGCACTCAGCAGTCGCGTGACGCACGTGCAACCCATGACGGGTCTGGTGCTATGGAACGATGTTGCCCAGCGGATGAACGACTCCCACGGCACATGTATAGCACTGGAGTTCGCGTACGTGCAGCCTTGCAAACTCGTAAGCGGTAAGCAGGACGGCGTGCTGCAATACAACTGGTCATATCTGGATGACAAACTGTCGACAGCCGCAGCGCGCGGACATCAGATGGTTGTACGTTTCCCCTTGTGCTACCCCTCTAACAGCAACAACTGCATCGGCAAGAAAGGCGGTACTTATGTGCCAGATTATATCCGCGCTATGGAGGATTACCACGAGACATATGCCGCCAACCCGGGTGGCGATGGAGCGACGTGGTATCCGGACTGGAGCCACAGCGAGTTGCAGTGGTTCGTCAAGCAGTTCTATACCGATCTGGCAGCGCGCTATAATGACGATCCGCGGTTGGCGTTCGTTGAGGTAGGTTTTGGTCATTGGGGTGAGTACCATACGTATGGCACCACGCCGGAGTTCGGCAAGAACTTCCCTACACGGGAGTATCAACGCGAACTGTTTCTACACCTGTCACAGGTCATGACCACACCGTGGCTGACGAGTATCGATGTCGGTGATGAGTACTACTCCGACGTATGCACGCATGCTGACACCAAGGATCTGGCATTCGGTCTATTTGATGACACGTTCATGCATGCCGAGCATGATATCGCACAGGGTGACGGTTGGAACGAGAAATGTTGGATATGGAGCGGGATAGAGCGGTGGCGCACCGGTGTATGCGGTGGCGAGATCAGTTACTACACTGCCGACGACCAGCATAACTTCCTCAACCCTGACGGTATGTACGGCTACACCTGGGAGCAGGCTGCGGCTAAGTATCATATCACCTTTATCATCTGCAACAATGCGCCGGATGGAGCATACTTCACTCCTGAGCGTGTGACAAAGGCGGGGATAGCGGCAGGCTACCGCTTTCAGATCACTGCCTGCGAGACGAATGGCACAGACAGCCGTATTACAGTGGCGAACACGGGTATAGCACCTATCTACCGCGATGCGTATATCACGGTGAGCGGTGTGCGCGCGGAGCAGTCGTTACGCGGACTGCTGCCGGGGGAAGAGATAACGTGTGTTGTGAACGGTGCTGTGGCTGACGCCGACAATGTGCAGATCACATCGGACTATATCCTGCCATCGCAGCAGATAGAGTTTGATGCATCGCTATGATCACATCGGATCGACATCCGGTTGGATGATCGTTCCTTTGCAGTTCGGCAGGCTTTGGACATAACGTACCTGCTGCATCATGATTGTTTTCGCTTGCGCAAACGAGGCTTCTGTCTCGATGCGCAGGCGAATTGTTCGTATATGCATATTCTGTACGCGCGCTATAGGCGGTACGATCACATCCGAGCAGCGTGTACCGAACGCCTTACGCAGCCGCTCGCTCAGTTCGCGGGCAGCGGTGTCGAGACGTGTGTAGTCACGGTGCTTGAGTGTGAGGATGATCAGTCGGTAGTATGGCGGGAAACGGAAGGTCTTACGCTCCTTGAGTTGCTCGGCGTAGAAAGCGGCGTAGTCATGCTTCTGCAGGTAGGCATACAGCGGATTATCGGGCTGGAAGGACTGAATGACCACCTCACCCTGGCTGCCCGCTCTGCCGGCACGACCGGCTACCTGCTCCAGCATCTGGAATGCGCGTTCGCTGCTGCGGAAATCCGGTGTCTGCATCATACTGTCGGCATTGAGTACAGCCACGAGCGAGACGTCATTGAAATGCAAGCCTTTGGTTACCATCTGCGTGCCGATAAGAATGTCCACCTCATGGCGTGCGAAGGCATTGATGATGCGCTGGTGACTATTCTTGTTACGCGTGGTATCCATATCCATACGTGCCACGCGGGCGGTGGGGAAAAGTCCGTTGACTTCGTCCTCAATCTTCTCGGTGCCAACGCCAAAGTCGCGCCACTCGCCACCACACGACGGGCAGACCTGCGGTGCAGTGATCGTGTAGCCGCAGTAGTGGCATACAAGGGTGTTCGTGCGCTTGTGGTAGGTCAGACTCACATCGCAGTTGCAGCACTTAGGTACGTAGCCGCACTTACGGCAACCGATATACGGTGCATAGCCTCGGCGGTTCTGGAAGATGATGATCTGTTTGCCTTCGGACAGTTGCGCATTGATGCGCTCTACCAGCGGGTCGGCAAAATGCTCGTACATCTCCTTTCGGTGGTACTGGCGCTTGAGGTCAACGAGGGATATATGGGGTAGGCTCATTCCGGCATAACGCTCCATCATCTCTACGAGGTGATACTTACCGGTTTGGGCATTATGATAGGTCTCAATGGCGGGTGTAGCGGTGCCTAACAACACGTTGGCTTGCGCGGCTTTAGCCATTACCGTTGCCACCGAGCGGGCGTTGTAACGCGGAGCGGGATCCTGCTGCTTGAACGAGCTGTCATGCTCCTCATCAACGATGACAAGCCCGAGTCTGCTGAACGGCAGGAACACACCCGAGCGGGCACTGAGGATCACTTTCGGCTCATGGTTGGTGAGCAGGTCTTTGTATATCTCTACGCGTTCCATATCGCTGAAGCGCGAGTGATAGACGCCAAGTTGCTTACCGAACACGTGCTTCAGGCGGTCGGTGAGTTGGGTGGTGAGTGCTATCTCAGGCACGAGATATAGTACCTGCTTGCCTTGCTCCATCTGCTCACGGATCAGGTGGATATATACCTCGGTCTTACCGCTGGATGTCACGCCGTGCAGCAGGCAGACCTTGTTCTGTGCAAATCCTGCATGGATCTCGCTGACGGCGCGTTGCTGTTGTTCGGTGAGCGGGTGAGCGGGCTCGATGTCGGTGTCGTAGGACGGTATACGGCTCACTACCTCGTGGCTGGCGACGAGTATCCGCTTTTCGATGAGCGTACGCAGCACGGCTGTTGATTCGCCGGAGTGCTCAACGAGTTGGCGTTGCTCCACGAGGTGCGGCGTGCCGTCGAACGCATCGGACAATTCAAAGAAATACTCCAGCAGCCGCTGTTGTTTGGGTGCGCGCTTCAGGCTATCGAACACCGGTTGCAGTTGTTCAATGTCCGTAAATCGCGGATGGAGGGATATATATACCTCGGTGCGCGCTGTGTAGTCGTTGTCCAACAGCCGTGCGGGCAGGGCTGCAGCCATCACCTCACCGATGGTACACAGGTAGTAATCCGCTATCCACCGCCAGAGCTTCAGTTGTGAAGGCAGCACGATAGGCTGCTCATCCAGCACCTCTATGATGTCGCGCAGCTTGAGATCGGCAGTGACGGATTCATCGGCGTTTTCGGGGTGGATACGATAGACTAATCCCGTGATCGTCTTCCTTGCCAGTGGCACTAAAACACGAGTGCCCACCTTGGGGCACTCCATGCTATCGGGGACACGATATGTATAGGTATCCGCAATCGCGAGGGGCAATATGATATCGGCTGTTGTCAAATTACTCCGCGGCAGCGATAGCTTTCTCGTAACAGTGGCGGCAGAGTGGTTCGTAGCTGTCCGTCTCGCCGAGGAGCACACGTTTCTCATTGGCTACCAGACGGTGGCTGACGTATGCCAGATCGCCACAGTGCACGCAGATGGCGTGGGTCTTATACACATCTTCGGCTATCGCCATCAGTGCGGGCATAGGTCCGAAGGGTACCCCCTTGAAGTCCATATCCAGTCCGGCGACGATGACGCGTATGCCGCGTTTCGCCAGTTCGGTGCAGACCTCTACGATACCCATATCGAAGAACTGCGCTTCGTCAATACCCACGACATCGATATCGTTGGCAAGCAGCAGGATCGTCTGGCTGGACTCCACCGGTGTGGACTGAATAACATTGTGATCGTGCGATACGACGTCCTGCTCGCTGTAGCGCACATCGATGGCTGGCTTGAAGATCTCTACGCGTTGCTTGGCAAACTGCGCACGTTTCATCCTTCGAATGAGTTCCTCGGTCTTACCGGAGAACATACTGCCGCATACGACCTCAATACTGCCACGACGCAGAATCGGACCACGAGTTTCTCGTTCGTTGAACATATCTGTGAGTTATTTGTTATCAAAAACCGATTATCAGGGCTACTGATGATTACGGGTACAAAGGTACAAAAAAATTCCGAAATATGCAAGTATATGGTTTGTTTTTTGCATTTGTGTACACGGATTTTACAAAAAATCATGTCCTGAATTGTAAAAGTGCATTTTCTGCTTGCAAATGTCATTATTTTTTCGTATCTTTGCAGGTTGAATTGTGTCGCTACATTCATGTAGCGCGGATATAGGATGCCCAGACGTCTGTTAGCCATATTACTATTCGTTCTCACCGTTAGCGGTGTGCAGGCTCGTCGTGTGCGGTTCTACGGTTACGTGCTCGATGAGCAGAATCGCGGTATCGAGGCATGCAACGTGTTCTGGAAGGAGAGTGTTGCCACCACGGCTGTGGGCACATCCACGAACAAGAACGGGTATTATGAGTTAATAGTAGAAAGTGATCAGCAATCAGCAGTCAGCGGTCTGCAGCAGGATTCGGTGACGATCGTGTATTCGATGTTAGGGTACGAGACGGTAGAGATGCAGTTGTTGCCCAGTAGAGATGTGCTGAATATCAATATCGCGATGCGTGAGTCAGGCGAGCAGTTGGCGGAGGTCGAGGTCAAAGGCATACAGCGGCAGCAGGATATGATGGATCGTGTGGATGCATCGACACGGCGCGTGATACCTGACATGAGCGGTAGCAGTATAGAGAGTCTGCTGATCACGTTTGCCGGTGTGAGTCAAACCAACGAGATGAGCAGTCAGTACAACGTGCGCGGTGGCAGTTTTGACGAGAATGCCGTGTATGTCAACGGTATAGAGATCCACCGTCCGCTACTGGTGCGTGCGGGACAACAGGAGGGACTGAGCTTCGTCAATCCGGAGATGGTGGAGAACGTGCAGTTCTCGGCAGGCGGTTTTGATTCGCGCTTTGGCGACAAGATGTCGTCGGTGATGGATATAACCTACAAACGTCCGCAGGCATTCGAGGCATCGCTGACAGCAGGCTTCCATGGCGGTAGTATCTATGTCGGCGCCGGTGACAGTTCGTTCACCCAGCTACACGGCATTCGATACAAGAGTTCGCAATATATGCTCGGTTCGCTGCAGACGAAAGGTAACTACCGACCACACTTTCTCGACTACCAGACGTATATGACGTGGCAGGTTGGCAATAGGACAGCCAAGAGCCAAGAGCCAAGAGCCAAGAGCCAAAATGATTGGACGATAGCACTGTTGGCGAACTATAGCTTGAACTCGTACGGCTTCACGCCGGACTCGATGTCGTCGTCGTTCGGCACGATGCAGACCGCACGAAACCTGACGATCTACTACGACGGTCAGGAGCAAGACTTGTTCCAGACAGCATTTGCCGCATTGAGTGCGCACGGGCACGTGTCGCCGGAGGTGAGTATCGGTTTTGACCTGAGCGGATTCTACACCAACGAGCGCGAGACGTATGACATACAGGGCGAGTATATACTGAGCGATCATCCGATGGATGGCTCCACACCGAGCAGTAGCGGCGAGAACAGTCAGGTTATCTCCTCCGAAACTACCGAAACGGCTACGGTGCTGGGCAAAGGCACGTACCACGAGCATGCACGTAACACGTTGACGGCGGGCGTGGTAACGCTGCAGCACACCGGCGAGTGGAAGCATGAGGCGAACAGTTTGAAGTGGGGTGTGAGCGGACAATTCGAGTCCATCAACGATCATATCAACGAATGGGAGTGGCGCGACAGCGCAGGCTACTCAATGCCGCATACGGAGCGTAGTATGGATCTGTTCTACTCCATGCGTTCGGATACCAACATGCTGAGCGGTCGTATTCAGTCATTCGTGCAGAACTCGTACACATGGTACACGGATAACGCGAAGGTGATCCTGACCGGCGGTGCGCGATTGAACTGGTGGAGTTTCAACAACGAGGTACTCGTCTCGCCCCGTGCTTCGGTGGTTATTATGCCGGGCTGGAAGCGGGATATCAGTTTCCGTATTGCTACAGGACTATATTACCAAGCACCGTTCTACAAGGAGCTACGCGACACTGTGACCGATGAATATGGCATCACGCGCATCCAACTCAACGACAAACTCAAAGCCGCACGCACGACGCAGTTGGTGTTCGGCACGGATTATTACTTCCGCGCTCTGGGTCGTCCGTTCAAGCTGACGGCGGAGGCGTATGCGAAGTATATGGATCGTGGTGTGAGTTACACGGTGGACAACGTGCGTGTGCGCTATTCAGGCCGAAACGATGTGCGCGGTTACACCATCGGTCTGGATCTGAAACTATACGGAGAGCTTGTTCCCGGAGCGGACAGCTGGATCAGTTTCTCGACGATGCGTTCGCGCGAGCAACTGCTCGACCACCCCGAGCTCGGCTGGCTGCATGCGCCGCAGGAGCAGCGGTATCAGTTTGCTATGTTCTTCCAGGACTACCTGCCGCAGCTGCCGCAGTTGCACGCTCATCTGCGGTTCGTGTGGGCGGAAGGTCTGCCGTACGGCGCACCGCGAAGTATCGAACTGCGGGGCAAGGGCAGGATGCCGGACTACAGACGTATCGACCTCGGACTGACGCATGTGAGCAATGCGCATAACTACAAGTACATGAAGAAGGCGAAACACATCAAGCAGTGGACGATAGGATTCGAGATATTCAACCTTGTGGACTGGAAGAACGTCAACTCGTACTTCTGGGTGAGTGATGCCGACGGCTACCAGTGGGCGAGCCCGAACTACCTGACAGGACGAAGATATAACATCAAGTTAGCGATAGACTTTTATTAGTATGGCAAATGAGCAATTAACCCCGATGATGCGGCAGTTTCGCAGCATTAAGGAGCAGTACCCCGATGCACTGCTGCTGTTTCGTTGCGGTGACTTCTATGAGACCTACGCCGAGGATGCAGTGCGTGCAGCCAAGATACTGAACATCACCCTGACCAAGCGCAATAACGGCGGTGGTGCGGTGGATAGCACAGCTATGGCGGGATTTCCGTTTCATGCGTTGGATACCTACCTGCCGAAGCTCGTCAGAGCGGGTATGCGCGTAGCGATCTGCGACCAGCTGGAAGATCCGAAACTGGCGAAGGGCTTGGTGCAACGCGGTGTGACAGAACTGGTGACGCCGGGTGCGAGTTATAATGATGCGAGCTTCGGGCAGAAAGAGAACAACTGGCTGTGTTGCCTGAATTTCGCCAAGATGTCTATCGGAATCTCGCTGCTCGACCTCTCGACCGGTGAGTACCTCGTTGCGCAGGGCACATCGGATTATATAAGCACGTTGCTCACGAAGTTCGCACCGAAGGAAGTGCTGTTCATGCGCGGCAAGCGGCAGGAGTTTGAACGGCTGTTTGGGAGCAAGTATTTCACCTTCGAGTTGGAGGACTGGATGCTCAATCCCTCAACAGCCGAGGAGCGGCTACGCAAGCAGTTTGAGACGGCTAACCTCAAGGGCTTCGGTGTTTCAGGCGTGCCGGATGGCATCGTAGCCGCAGCAGGCATACTGCATTACCTGGATATAACGCAACACCTGCAGACCAAACATATCCACCCGCTCAGCCGTCTGGAGACGGATAAGTACGTGTGGCTGGATCAGTTCACGATACGTAATCTGGAGCTGCTGCACCGGCAGAACGATGACAGCAAGACGCTCTACGATATTCTCGATAAGACCGTCACGCCTATGGGTGCACGAATGCTCTATCGCTGGATGACGTTCCCGCTCAAGCAGGTGCGGCCGATCCGGAACAGGCAGTCGGTGGTGGAATACTTCTTCCGTCATCCTGACGAGCGCGAGCAGATACGAGAGGGTCTGAGCCAGCTACAGGATATGGAACGTACGGTGAGCAAGATCTCCACAGGCAGGATCGGCCCGAGAGAGATGCTGCAGTTAGGTAACGCCTTAGGCGCATTGCAGCCCGTGAAGCAGATATGTGAAAAGGCGGAGGACAATGCGTACCTGAACAGTCTTGGTGAGAATATCAGTCTGTGCACCGAGATGCGTGAGCGGATCATCCGTCAGATCGTTCCCGATCCGCCGTTGGCGCAGAACAAGCCGAACACCATCGCTGCCGGTGTGGATGACGAGCTGGATGAGTTGCGTAATCTGCGTGATCACAGCCGTGAGGCGATAGAGCGGATCTGTCAGGCGGAGATCGAGAAGACGGGTATCAGCAGCCTGAAGGTAGGATTTAACAATGTGTTCGGTTACTATCTGGAGGTTCGGAATACGTATAAGGAAAACGTGCCCGAGCAGTGGATCCGCAAGCAGACGCTCGCCAATGCCGAGCGGTATGTAACCCAAGAACTCAAAGACTTGGAGCAGAAGATCATCGCTGCGGATGACCGGATAGCAATCATCGAGACCCGTCTCTATCAGGAGCTGATGTTGGCGCTGGTGGAGTACGTGCCGATGATGCAGACCGATGCGCATGTAGCAGCGCAGATCGACTGTCTGCTGAGTTTTGCGGCTACAGCGGCGGAGAACAAGTATATCTGTCCGGATGTGAATGACAGTCTGGTTATCGATATCCGTCAAGGGCGGCATCCGGTCATTGAGAAGAATATGCCGTTGGGCGAGGAGTATATAGCCAACGATGTGCTGCTGGATAACAACGGGCAGCAGGTGATCATCCTTACTGGCCCGAACATGGCAGGTAAGTCAGCATTGCTCAGGCAGACGGCGCTGATCGTACTGATGGCGCAGATGGGATCGTTCGTGCCGGCAGAGAGTGCGAGCATCGGTCTGGTAGATAAAATCTTCACACGTGTGGGGGCGAGTGACAACATATCGCAGGGCGAGAGTACGTTCATGGTTGAGATGAACGAAGCAGCGAGCATATTGAATAACCTGAGCGAGCGGAGCCTGGTGCTGTTCGACGAGCTCGGTCGAGGCACATCGACCTACGACGGTATAAGTATTGCGTGGGCTATTGTCGAATATATCCATGAGAATCAAAATCACGCCAAGACACTGTTTGCCACCCACTACCACGAGCTGAATGAGATGGAAGCATCCTTCGCGCGCATACGTAACTATAATGTGTCGGTGCGTGAGGTGAATGGTAAGATCATCTTCCTGCGCAAGCTCGTTCGTGGCGGCAGTGAGCACAGCTTCGGTATTCATGTGGCAAAGATCGCCGGTGTGCCTGAGAGTATCATCCGCCGCGCGAATGATATCCTGCGTCAGCTGGAGGCGGATGCAGTAAGTGTAGCCAATGGCCCATACAGCGAAGCAGATCGTTCGAGCAAAGCGAGAAAAGAAGAGCCAAGAGCCAAGAGCCAAGAGCCGACAGCGAAGCCTGTAGCAGGTATCGGTCAAACGAGGCAGGGAGTGCAGTTGTCGTTCTTCCAGTTGGATGATCCGGTGCTGGAGCAGATTCGCGACGAGTTGAAGAGCCTGGACATCAACACCCTCACGCCGCTTGAGGCGCTGAACAAACTCAGCGAGATCAGTGCTCTGGTCGGGAATAAGTAGTAAGTGTGACAAATTTTGTTGGAAAAACGGACAAAATTATCAGAAAACGGTAGGCACAAAAAATCCCACAAATGTGAAGTTTGTGGGATTTTAATTGTGTTACAGCATTGCTGCGACGCGTCTGTCAAGTGCTTGGCTGATGAAGGCATTGATTGACTCGCCGGCTTGTTTAGCAAGCACAGCTATGCGGCTGTGGGTTTCCGGCTTGATGCGGATGTTGAGTTGTCCAGAATAACTCTTGTGCGGCTCCAAGCCCTCTGCCAGGCAATAAGCCACATAGTCATCTACGGCTTCATGAAAGGCATTAGTCAGTTCGCTAACACTCTCACCTTCGAAGTTAACCAAACCGTCTATTCCTTCGATTTTCCCATAGAAACATGCATCTTTCTCCGAGAAACTGACAGTTCCCAAATACCCTTTGTATGATAAAGTATTCATAGCACTATTAATTTAATAATTCACGATTTTGTAATTCCTCCAATACTTGCCGTAAAGCATATTGCTTTACTATATTTCCCGGATGAGGTTTGTGTAACATAATTGGATGTCCATCCTTGTCTTTAAAAACAACCCTCGATCCGGAAGTTTTTCCTTTGTTCGACCTTGTATATCCGAGTGCTCCTAACAAACGTTCTAACTCTTCAAAAGTGAAGTCAGATGGTAATGTCAGGAATCGAGATATAAGTTTTTCTTTAGAGCTCATACAACAAAATTTATGCAAAGGTAACTATTTTTTAGTTACAATCCAAATATTATAATAGAAACGATGCAAATCTTCGTTCATTTTTCACGATTTTGTCATTTTTATATGAGAAAATCCAACACCAAAGGCAGCCGTGTGGCTGCCTTTAGTGTGTTGTGGTATGAAGCGGATGACCGCTTGAGGGGCGGGTTAGTCGCCAATAAGACCACTACCATTGTCGCCCAAGGTGCCATCGAGGATGATTGAGCACGGCGTGAGGTTTGTGCGCTCGATGCTCGGTGTTTCGTATGACTTTTTCATAACTGTAATTGATTTATCGGGTTAAACTTATTGTATTGCGTTATCTCAGTTCACGGCCTGTTACATCGAATGTCTTACCGTCGCGGAGGATGAGGATCTGACCATTGCGGATGATCTTCGATGCATTGATCGTCTCACCATTACTGAAGTTAATATCCGTAGCTACGTTCTCTTCCACGCTCATCGTCATCACGCGGCGTCCGGGTGCGAGATTAGGCTGCCCTTCAGTCAGCGCGCTGTAGAGTAAGTATGCTCGGTTGGCAGCCAGGCTATTGCCCGTGCATAGGTTGGTGTGCGTGTAGTCGGCAACCTGACGCAGCTGGTTGTTGACAAGCATGTAGATCGGCGAGTCGTTGTTCTCCCAGCTAACGGTATTGAAGGCAGCCTGATCCATGTCGCTAAATGTGCCACGGAGTGCACTGTTTTCGAACGGTTCGGGGAGTTCATCAATTTCAGCGCCGCTGTAGGATACCTTGAAGTCGCCTGTCACCATGAGGATGAACGGTCTGCCTGCTGTCAGCGGTGTGCTGGGTGAAACAACGATCTCCTCGAAGTAAACCTTCGTACCTTCATAATGCGATATATCCCAGAGTATACCGCCTTGTACGCCAATGATATTCTGCTTCATGCAGGCTGAGTATAATCTACCTTGCTCCAAATTGGAACGGAGTTCTTCGAATCCGGGCTTTCTGTAGAGTTGAAGCGTTTGCTGACCAGACTCATATGTAGTGAAGCGCGGGCTACCACTATTATAGCGCAACTCGTTCGTTGCTTGGATAGTAGCAATATTGCCTTCGCCGATAGTAATAGTCCATGAGGCCGGATCTGCTTGAACCTTCACAGACTTGACTCCGGATTCATACATATAACCATTTCCATCATGGAACGTATATTTACCTTCATTTGTAATACCAAGCGTAAACTCTGTCGGCATACTTTCGCCAAATATCAAGTGGCTCTTATCTGGTGTTCTGGCAATATCTACTACACTACGATAAGTTGATGCTGCACTTCCTGCTGCTTTGTCAGCCCCAGACGCAACAATGATAACCTTATCACCAGCTTGCAGTTGTGCCAGATCAGTTACAAGTACATAGTCCGAAATTTCATCCTCAGAGGGTGTCGGAGGAGCAACAGCTTCACCGGTATAATAAACCGTAATTGTTTTTATCTTGAATTGGTTGCTACCATCCAGATTAATTACGTTTACGGAACTTGCATTAAGACCGGTGCCCGAGTCAAACGGATTAGATGTGCCAACAGAAATCGGTGTACTCTCCTTTGTCGGGAAATCCTCAGCGTCTTTGCAATATCCTACTTTACAATTACCACCAACAGTAATAACTACTTGGTCAATAGTGCAACCTTCTTTTGCAGTAATAGTAACATATCCTCCGTAATCCGTAGTAGCTTGATACTTGTACAAACGAAGTTCATGGTCTGTATTACTTCCATTTGGATCAGTTGCAGCACCACCTTTATTGGCAGCAAAACTTATTTCGTTACCACTCAAGTCACCGCTGATAGAAGAGAATCCTTCAGCCGGGCTTTCTGCTACCTTACGGGAATCAATGTTAATCGTATATGCTGCACTGACTACAGAACTGGATTTGCTTTCCTTGATGGCGATAGCCTTGATGGTCATAGACTCGCTAACGCTGATAGCAGACGAATATTGCGTGCTTGCGCTGGTAGGAGTTGTGCCATCGGTGGTGTAGTAGATAGTAGCGCCCTGTGTTGTGCAACTAATCTCTACGTTCTGAGCACTCGTGTAAGAACCTGCTGCGGGTGAGAATGTCGGATTAGCAGGAACAGACGCATCAGCATCAGTGTATTTAATGAGTACCTGCGTGAAGCCACACGTTGCTCCAATTGTTGCAGAGATTGCTCCTTGCCCAATAGCCGTTACATCAACTATTGTTGCATCTGCACTATTTACTGCTGCTGACGCATTCTCCCACGCGCTAGATGCCAAAGCACTCGCATATCCACTAGTCGTTGCTTTGAACATAACGGTTGTTATTTGCTTTCCTTCTGCGGGAGTAATCGTCAATACGCCATTTTTGTAGAAACGCGTTGAAGTATAACTCTGTCCAGACGTGCCGGGATAATAGTTATTAGCATTCGTTGTGGAAGTTCCCTTACTATAACTCATACCGACATACGTAGCCGACCAAGTCAACTCATTCTCACTTGCTGATGCCGTTTCATTTATTGCCAAATTCCACGTTTTTTGAGTACTTTCATCCTCCGGCAGGTTGATGGTATAAGCGGCGGTAGCCACTGTACTCTCTATGGAGTTCTTGATGGCGATAGCCTTGATTGTCATTGTCTCGCCTACGCTGACAGCAGCGGTATATTCTGTGCTTGCGCTGGTAGGAGTTGTGCCATCGGTGGTGTAATAGATGGTAGCACCCTGTGTTGCAGAACTAATCTCAACGCTTTGCACACTCGTGTAGGTACCTGCTGCAGGTGAGAAAGTCGGAGCTTCGGGAGCACCTTCTTCTGCTATTTCTTCAATGTCAGCTGCACTGCGGGGGAGAATCTCTTTTGTAGAATTGTACTGAACATATACGCCTGTGCAGTTGTAATTCTTACCTGCGGTAGGATTCTCATACGTAAACAAAGTATTGTACAATTGAACACCAGCTACGTAATACTTACTATTATTCGTAGTACATGCACCACTAATCTTGATAACCGAGCCGGTATTTACGCCTGTTAAGGCTGCAATGCCAGAAGCATCCAACTCAACCGGTGTAACAGTTCCGCCTGTGGTGACTGTCAAACCTGTTGTGGTTGATGTCAACGAAGTTATCTCTGAGGAACCGTTATATAGTTGCACTTTGCAAGCAGCTGTTCCGCTAAGTTTGTTTCCAACAACAAAGCCGTGAGAACTTTGATAAATGATCAAACCTTTTGTTCCATCAGTAACATACGCATTGGAACCCTTTACACCAGTTACTACCCAGTTGTTGAAAGTAATATATACGTCTGTTGCCGTAGTGCCTACAGCTGTTGCCTTTGTGAAGATGGCATCCATTGTAGTGAGAGCCTCAATCTTCGTAAATGCTTTCTCAGCTACACTACTGGAAGTTCCACCTTTGATAGCTATCGCCTTCACGGTTGCCGAACTATTCAGCGTGAACGGTGCTGAATAGGGTGTGCTGGTGTTTGAAGGCGTTGTACCGTCTGTAGTATAATAGATAGAAGCGCCATCTGTTGTACAACCGAGCGTTACAGTTGTGGATGTTGTGAAGTTTTGTTCACCAGAGATAGTTGGAGTTGCAACATCCGGAGCAGTGCCGAAGAAAATCTTAATAGCCTTGATCTGGAGATTATGAGCACTCGTCACTTTGAGAGTATATGTCACATTTGCTTCCTCGGGAGCAATATTAAAAGTATATGAACTTTCGGCACAGCCGGTTGCTGCTGTACTTACAGCATCATCCCCCTTAAATATATTCCAGATTACGCCAGTTGAAGCTCCACTATTACCCGTTACCACTATCTTTTCAATTGGACTGCTGAAAGATGGCAATTCAATATAAGCACCGGATTTCCCTAAATAGAAATAGGAAGAACCACTAACTTTATAATTTGTGGGAGCATAACATGTTACAGAGTATCCTGTTACACTATTAGTATATGTCTCTGTTCCGGTTGCATTGGATGTTGGGAATCCCCAGTTTCCATCAATAAGATCAAGTGTTACATCCGGACCTTCGGTAATCGTATAAGCAGCGGTTGCTACTTCACTATCATCATAGTTTGCTAATGTTGCATAAGCCTTAATCGTCATGTCGGCGCTTACAGCAATCGGAGAAGAGTAAGTTTGTTTCGTTCCAGAAGTTGTAGGATTAGAACCATCTGTGGTGTAATAAATCGTTGCACCAGTTGTAGAAGTAATCGTTACATTCTGTGTTCCCTCATACGAGCCCGCTGCCGGTGAGAAAGTCGGAGTGGCACATGTCGGAGTTCCACCGCCACAACTTCCCGCTGTATATGTTATGGTCACTTGAGAAACACCACAACCTTTACCTCCACTTGCTTCTTTACATGATATCTTGATATAACCACTCTTATTTCCTGTTACCGATTCTAATTCGGATAAAGTATAATCAGTCAAAGAAGTACTGGTGGGAGAAACTGTTGCCAACACTGTGGAACTTCCTCCGTTTTCAAACCACTCGACAGAAATCACTGCTTGAGCAGCACTTGGTCCACCGAATTTACGAGCTTTGATTTTGATACTCGTGAATCCATTCTGGCAGAACTCTTCTGTCTGAATATAATTCGTGTTACTCGCCAGTTTAGTGTAATTAGCATCGTTTGCGTAACTGTTAACCGTCCAATTAGCAGGCACACTTGGTGTCTTTGGATCAGTGGTGTAAGTTGTCCCACTTTCAACAGCACCCCATATTTGACCGATGCTGAAGGAGATCAGAAAGGAAATGAGAAAGAAAAAACGTTTCATACTATTAGATTTTTAAGTTAATATTATTTGATAGAATGTTTTGGTTACAGATACATAATCATGTGAAGCGCGCTGAACAGTTTGGAGTAAACCCTAAGGAAACCTCGTTAAAAGTCCGTTTAAACCTCGTTAAAACCCCGTTACAGAAGTACGTTTGTGCATTTCACATCATTAGTTCGTGTGCAAAGGTACGAAAAATATTTGAGATTTGCAAATGTTTATATAAAAATCTTTAGATTTTTGTGGAATTGGTCAGAAATTACACAAAATTGCATAATTTTTAGTCAACAATTAAAGACAATTAAAAACAATGCGATGAACTTAGGAAAATAAACCTACATAAACATAAATAACGTTTTGGGGTCAATATAAGAAGCCTATGAGCCATAATGGGAGTTTATTCTCCCAAGGGAACTCTATATCATCCGCGAGGATATATGCATTAGGAACTCCTGCTATTTGCTTTTTCGTTTTACTTGCACCACCAACTTCGATGGTATATTTGCCATCAACCACAAAATCCCCTTTTTGTTTGCCATATTCGACAGAATGGTTAAACGCCAAGTGATTGATAGCGTATGTCTCACGTAGCGTTCCTTCCTTAATCGGATGAGTAGCAAGGGCGTAAAGAATATTTGTGTTCTCGATGTAAATCTTATCCGGCTTCTGCATTTTTTTGACATTTATATAGTCGCTATATAGCAGATTAACCAGTTTGGCTTCAGACAGATATTTTAGATAAGCCAAAATTGTCTTCCGCTGCAAGCCGCTCTGCACGGACATACGTGATATATCCACCTCGTACGGCTCACTGGCTGCCAAGATATTCATTAACGCACGAATCTTACGCGTGTTCTCAAGTTCTACTTTGCATATACGCGGTAGTTCATCATCAATAATATATTTGACAACGGTGTTAATTGCTGAATAGTAATCTATTTCGTTCCCCTCGTAATACGGATAATAACCATGCGCCAGATACTCGTCGAAATACGCCATAGGCTTGCATGTTTCATACACCTGACGGATGAACGGATATGGTTCGGTCAGCATTTGCTCCAAATCACATACCGGCAGATCAATGCCTTTATAGAACTGCAGGTATTCGCGGAAACTCAATCCTTGAAAATCATGGTTGATACAACGTCTGCTCAGGTCTGCCTCTCCTTGTTGGAGTTCCAACAACGAGCTGCCGCTTATAACAATCCGCATCCCGGGATAACTGTCATAAATCTCCTTAAGTTCGCGACTCCAATGTGGATACTTGTGTATCTCATCCAAAAACAAGTGCTTGCCGCCTATGAGATAAAACGCTTCAGCTAAGTCCAATATCGAATGGTCGGCAAAATAGTTATGATCTAACGAGCAATATAAAACTGTTCTGTCACCATCCTTATAATGCTGCCGGATATACTGCCGGATGAGGGTAGATTTGCCTATACCTTTTGGACCACGGATGGCCAACATCCGTGCATTCCAGTTGATGTCCATGCCGCATTTCCGAATAATCTCCATTGGTGTTGCTGCTAACAAGCGGTCTTGAAGATTGAATAGCCTTTGCATAATTTATGAGTACTTCGTTATACAAAAATTTACGTTTTTTATGTCGTAGAGGGAACATAATTATATAAATTATGTATCCTATAAGACACAAATTCGACTGCAAAGGTACAAAAAAATGAGGATATATGCAAATATTTGGGGTAAAAACTAAACTTTTGGTGTGATATTTTACGAAAAAATTATCGAGTTTGAGCCAAAGTTGGCATTTTTGACCATATTTTAGCTGAAACTGGATGCAGATTTGAGTGCTGAAAGCACGGAATTGGCGGAAAGTAGAATCCGTATGAAAGGTAGTATCCACCGTTTCAGTCTCGATGCAGTCTCGATGCAGTCTCGTTGCAGTCTCGTAACAGTCGTAGTTTATTTAGGTCAAAAATTGCCCAAAATGATCCAAAAAATATTTTTTAGTCAACTATTAAAGACTATTAAAAACAATGCGATAAGCACAACGCTCATCGCAATCCGTTTAGATCCAGCACATAATGTGTGTCACCAACTATTCGTTTTTTCTCCACGAACATCGTCATATATATCGGTGCATACAGCACGTTTCCTTTCTGCTGCATGTTCCCGTTATTGAATACCCATGCTTCCTGTATTCCGTATTCCCTGTTCGTCAACAGATTCGTCAGTGCTGAGTGGCGCTGATAATCCTTGCCGGATTTTACCTCTATCGGCAGCACTCTCGTTCCTTCTTCGATGATAAAATCTACCTCTCCCTGCTTCTTACTATTGAAATACCGCAGATCCCAGCCATGCGCCTTCAGTTCCTGCGCCACGAAGTTTTCATATATTGCTCCATAATTGATGTTCACTTGCCCTGTTAGAATCTGCATCGCTATCTCCTGCGCATATTGCGCTGCTAATAGTCCCACATCGTTCTGGAACAACTTAAACAAGTTGCGCATCTCACTCAATTTCAGCGGTACTCGCGGCTCCTCTACGTTGTATGTAGGCAACGCTACTCCTGCATCTTTTAGCCATATAAACCCATTCTCATGACGGGCAAAATGGCGATGTTCGTTCATATTTTTCAGAATAAACCGCTTATTCTTTGCGTTCAACTCTGTCGGTATCAGATCGAATATCTCGTTCAGGTATAACTTGTTATCCGGATCGTACTGCGCTATATCCCAGTGGTACAGAGTCAATATCTCTTCTTGTTTTCTATGCACCGCTTGCATATCGTTGGTATCGATGTAGGTTTGCACAACTGCCGGCATACCTCCAACCAACAGATACAGACTCAACACGCGCATCATGCTTGCGTGTACTACCTCATCAACAGGCTTACGTTGCTCCCACGCCTCGCGTATGGACGTTATGACTACGTCGCTAACCCCTACCGCTCTGGCAAACTCTTCCAGCGTCAAAGGATATACTTCCTTGATATCCATTGATCCCACCGGCATACTGCGTACGTCTTTCAGTTCTACTCCCAGCAGACTCCCGCTCAATGCGTACCGATAACTGCCTTCATCGACCAAGAATTTCACCCATGTCACTACATCGGGATATTTCTGTATTTCGTCAAAGAAGATCATCGTTTTGCCGGGAACCAGTTGCTTACGCGTATGCGCACTGATGCGCAGCAATACGTCTTGCGCGTTCTGTGCTCCGATGAAGATGTTCTTTGCCAACTGGTCTTCGTGGAAGTTAATCTCTACTAACTCCATTTCTGCCTTTTGGGCATACTTGCGGATGGCAATAGTCTTACCTACTTGCCTTGCACCGGTTAACAGCAATGCTGATTTGTTGTTAGTGTAGTGATTTTCAATTACTTTATCTAAAATTCTGTTTATCATATGTCACTTTTCCAATATGTTTTTGTTGTATTTTTGTCACTTTTCCAATGTATTATTAAGTATTTTTGTCACTTTTCCAACATTTAACGCTGCAAAGGTACGAAAAAAAAATGATATATGCAAGAGTTTTACAAAAATTAATAAAAAATTCCAAAAATATATAGTGAGTTATGCACTCAAAAGCAATAAACATAAATAAAATTGCTGACCTATTGAAACAAGAAAAATGGGGCGGGGTGCCCCATTTTTCTTGTTGATGATCTATCGGATTCTATCGGATGATAGTGACCGATAGTTATCGTATCTACTGCTTAGCGAACGATAGCGCCGTTAACGTTGTAGAGGGTGTTATCCTTCTCAATCACTACGTTGCCGTTGATGATAGCCTTGCGGATCTTGCCGGCGATAGTAGCGTTGTCGATAGCGGTAGGCTCTTCACCCGGGATAGTAACAGTGATCTTATAGAGTACATCACCGTAGCAGAGCACGTCAGCTGTGATGGTATATGAGCCATCAGCGTTAGCTACAACCTTGATGGTAGCGGAGTAGATCTCTGCATACTCGCCTTCACCTAATTGGATGTAACTATATTGCAGATCGAGGTCTTCTACTGTATATTCGCCTGCAATCTGGTCGCTATTGATGAATACCTGAACATATACATTATCTTTCAGAGCGCCTACTACGAATCCACCCATTGACTCGATATAGTCTTCTATTTCGCCTTCAGCAGTAAAGTTAACAGTTGTTTCAGGCTTCGGATCAGCGTAAACGATGTTGATTTTATAGGTTTTACCATCACTTCCGGTGAGTGTGCCTACGAAAGAAACTTTTCCGTCTTGAGCTACAGCAACCGTAACCGATCCAGCGGTGAAGGTAATATCGGTATAACCATCCTCTCCAATTTCCTCAGTGAGGTCATTAACATATGAGTAATCCTCGTCGAGTTGTGCAGCAGTATATGTACCGGCAACCGCAGCAACCTCTCCGGCATTGCTCAGCGAGATGAAATAGTGGTCGTTCATAGCGCGTACTTGCCACCAGCCCTCTTCTTCTACTGCGTCGGTGAACATAACACCCTTGGTGATGTTCAGTTCAACTTCATCGCCCGGATCAACGGAAGATTTCTCGATAGCGGTTACGATCAACTCAAGTTGGTTGCCTTTGAAGTTGATGAACAGACCTTCCAAGTCATATTTACCATCCTCAGTCGGTTTGAGCGAACCGGTAGCACCATAGAGCAGAACAGCACCGTCAAAGATGTAATACTTGCTATCTTTTACCTTTGCCTCAACGTTCTTGAACGAGAGATATTTGTTTACGTCAGCTGTGGTCGGAACCTCGGTGCGTGCTTCAGCTTCAGGAGCCTTGCCGTCCTTTACGGTTGCGGCATTAGTCGGAATAATCTCGTCTTGGTTGTTATATACAGTATAAGTAGCCTTCTGACCGGACAGAACCTTACCAGCGGTGAGAGTACCGTCGTAGTATGTCTTATTCTTATCATAGATTACCAGAGCCACACCATCAGCGTCAATTACATAGGTGTTGCTGCCGCTTGCAAAGATCACTGTGAGGTCTTTCAATGTAACTGCTTCAGTCGGCTTGTTGGCGATGAAATCAGTCAGCGAGATCGGAGCTGCAGGCAGAGCCGGGAAGGTAACAGCGAGTACGTTGCCTTCGAATGTCCATGTGAATACATATTCACCGGCTACGTCAGCAGTAATGTGCATGTTATTTCCACTTGTAGGATTAACACCTGAAGTGCTCGGGTTCTCACGAGTGAGGTTTGCAGCGTTTGCGCTCCATCCGCCATCTACGTCAACACCAAACTCAAATGTACCTTCAGTAAGGTTGAGTTTCAAAGATGCAGTTTTCTTGTCGTCAGCTACGGCAAATGCGTCTGTCTTAGCCCACTCGCCGCTAAAGTTTCCGTTCAGTTTGATTGTCGGAAGTACAACAGCCTCACCGGTCTTGGTAGCGGTAGCGCTAACCTTGTTCTCATTTTCCGGCTCGAAGGTGATGGTGATGGTATAGATACCAGCAGCATCGATAGCGAGATTATAGTTTTGAGCAGGATAAGCTACACCCCAGCTACTGTCATGATTCTTAATGACCTTGAACTCAATAGCACCGGCAGCAAGTTCGAGACCTGTCTTCTCCCACTTAAATGTACCATCGGTTTGTTTTGCCATGTCGTTAGCTGCATAGGTCGGATCCCATGTCTTTCCGAAAGCAACTTCAGAGCTACCAGCTACAGTCCAAGTGTCCTCTTGCGGGGTGCCACCGCCTTCACCGGCAGTCTTTACTGTAACAGCTATATCATCTACTCGTACGTTAGATGTACCTGTGCATGTGAATACTAAGTCAAAAGTAGCAGCAGCACCATCAGCAACAGTAATGTCAAATGAGTTTGTGCCAACATTAGCCGGTTTTTCTTCTTTCGATCCTGTATAGCCGGTTGTAGTAGCTTCAACTTTCAGTTTCTGCTTGTTTTGCTTGTAAGAAACTGTAATTTCCTTTGCTCCACCTGAAGGAATACCTTCGATAGTAAAAGACCCATTGTTTTTACTAATTAAGATTTCCGGAGATTTTCCGGTAGCTATTTCCTCTTCGTAAATTTTGGAAGTTGAACCTCCGTCTGTCGTTGTATAGGTAACTGTAGCGTCACCATAAACAACACGACCTGTAGCAGTTGTAACTGTACCACTTGGCACTGCATCTTTAGCATAACTACTGAAATCTTCGCTAAAAAGCGTAGTTCCAGCAGGAGCTTGAGCCATCATGCTACCTGCAAAGAGCACGGCAGCAATAAGAGAAAAGATTTTTTTCATGATTTTTTGATTTTATGGGTTAACAAAAATTGGTTATTATATGTTATAAAGCATCAAACGATGCGTTTACTCCAAAATCCGAACAAAGATACGAAATATATTTGATAAAAGCAAATTTATTTGGAAGAAAATGCAAAGAAAATGACTTTTTTAGTCAGAAATGAGAAAAAATTATATCTAAGTCAACTATTAAAGACTATTAAAAACTATATAATGAAATTAAGAAAATAAACGTAAATAAATTATTGAAAACTTGCAATAAACAAAAGTTATCAACATGGGGGTGTTGATAACTCTTGTAGTTGTTGATAATTGATGTTGAAAACTCGGCTGCGGATGTTGAAAACAAAAAGTTATTAAAAGTTATCAACAATATCGAGAAAGTTATTAACATTCGAAAGTGTTGATTGTGACCACTTAACGAAAGTTATAAACATTTCAACAGACTATTATTATTATAGAGTATTAAGAAAAAGTATTAATTATAATTTAATCCTTGTAGGGTATAGAGCTGCCCGTTTCGAATAATCAGTAGTTGACCATCTATCATAACTTTTCCGGCAGAGTGGGCGGCTGATTCGCTGACAGAACGGACGTCGCTTTCCTGGTTTTGGGGTTTCTCTGTTTCCGTATTATGGTTACCGGACTCGAGTACGAAGGCCTGCGGCTCCATATTTGTGTCCTGTTCACCGGAGCGGTTGCAGTCGATCCACCAAGCATAAACATCGAGGTCTTTGTCCAGCGTCCAGATCTTCTTGTTGGAGTCGGTGAACACAAGCCGTATATGATAGACGTAGGCATTGAGCTGCTCGGACTGTCCGACCTTGGTGATATTCATCTCAGCGAGCTGGATAGAAGCCTGTGACCAGCCTTGCTCTGCATTGCTTAGGAAGATAAAATACGAATGCTTGCTACCTGCCTGGCAGTTGATGAAGTATTTCTTTCCTGATGCGTAGTCGGACTTATACGTACCTTCGATTGAGTACTGCGTAGGTGCAAGGATCTCCAGGCCGATCTGCGGAACAGCCTCGTCGGACTCTTCGGCAGCGAGGAACATAAACGTCATGAAGTACTGATCGTAGGGATTGCTCTGCGTGGGGAACTTACTCTCGCACGCGTACATCTCTATATGCGCGTAGTTGATATCCAGTTTGTTCTTCGGTTCCTCCTGTTCGACCTCTCCGAGGACATAGAAGCAGATGTTATGTTTGTCAGAATCCTGCCACTTCTTATCCTTGTCATAGTAGAAGCGGAAACGGCACGTACCGTTGGTTGCTTCGTTGCACAGAAACCGGCAGGTGTTCGTGTTCGTCTCAAGCATCGTATATCCGCCATTGGACTGCAGGGTACACTCGCGGCCGCTGGAGTAGAAATTCAGTCCGTTGCTCTTGGCATCGGTGCCTATATATCCGTCTTTGGTTTTTAGATAATAGCGGTTGGATTTCTCCTCGGTAACGGTCACATGATAGTCACTGAGTTGCTCGGAAGTGATCTTGCCGTTGCTCAGGCTGACCTTCACGGTGTTGGATGTAGCGTCTTTTCCGTTCCAGACGAGAGCCTCGGTGGAGGATTTCTCATAGACGATGATGTACGTACCCGGCCAGCCTTCGGCGGGTTTGTTGTTAATGCGGGTATAGACGGTAGCCGCTTGGCTGAATGCGCACAAGGCGCTAAGAATGATGGTAGTGGTGAATCTATTCATGGTGGTGATTATTTGTCTGGAAGTTCTGGATGTTCTATATATACTAGATTATCTAGTTTTTCCACGTCTAAATTCCGCGAGGATGACCGCTGTGGCGATGGCTACGTTCAGGCTTTCGACGGTGGGCTGATCGGGCGGGAACGACGGAATACGCAGCGAGTGCGTGACGAGTTGGCGCACTTCACGGCTCAGGCCGTTGCCTTCGTTGCCCATGACGATGATGCCGGACTGCCGGTCGGGGATAGCGTCAGGAGTATAGAGGTCGATGCCATCGAGCAGGGTGCCATAGATAGGGATTGATCCACCATGTATGACGAATGCATGAGGAGTAACGGATGCCTGAGCAGCAGCGAGCCACGCGGATAGATTAGTATAATGTACGCGTACGCGTGCGAGTGCACCCATGGTAGCCTGCACTACTTTCGGGCTGAAGCAGTCAGCGGTGTCTGTAGAGCAGACTATATCCCGAATACCAAACCAGTTCGCCGTGCGGATGATCGTACCGAGGTTACCCGGGTCTTGAATACCGTCCAATGCGAGATAGAGCGTACCCGCCTGAGGCGTAGGTAGCTCGTAGGCAGGTTTGCGAAAAACAGCAATACTGCCCTGCGGTGTACGAAGCGATGACAGACGTTCGATATCCTTCAGGGGCGTGTTAGCCGGCGTGAGGTGATGAACGAGCGTGAAGGATTGTGCGAGTTCGCTGATACACTTGTCGCCTTCGGCAACAAACAGTCCGAGCTCGTCACGGTACTTCTTCAGGTGCAAAGAACGTAGCTGTTTTATCTCGTTTTGGGTCATAATACAGAAAGATTGCAGAATTTTGGTGCAAAGGTACGGAAAAATTTGCATATATGCAAATAATTTTGTATCTTTGTGCGCGGAATTGTGCGAATTTATGAAAATCCGGTCAAAAAGACATATTTTCCCGTGTGTAGTAGTGCTGATAGCAGTGCTGCTCAGTTCGTGCAATGTGACGAAGTTCGTGCCGGAGGATGAGGCGTTGCTCTATAAGGTGAATGTGGATGTAAAAGGCACGAACCAAGTGTCCGGGTCGAAGCTGAAGCAGTACCTGCGCCAGACGCAGAACACGGAGGTATTGGGCTTCTGGAAGTTGCAGTTGCATCTGTACAACACCGCGCCGCTGGATACGTTGACCAAGTATGACAAGTGGGCGACGAAGAACGCGCATAAGATAGGCGAGGAGCCGGTGATATATAGTCCTGTGAAGACCGGACAGAGCATGGAGCAGATCCGCAAGGCCATGCAGAACGAAGGTTACTTCCAGGCGCAGGTGGATACATCCACGGTGGTCAAGGACAGGAAAGTGTGGCTCAATTACCACGTGACCTCCGGCGAGGAATATACTTTCCGTAACTACTCGATAGACCTGGATAACCCCGTGCTGTACGACGTGGCGTACAACACCCGTCGTCCGCTGATCGTAAATGGCGAGCGATACTCGACGCAGGTGCTGGATGACGAGCGCGATCGCATCACCAAGCGGATGCGTAACAAGGGTTATTACTTCTTCGATAAGGAGTACCTGCACTACGATGCGGACAGCACCTACAACCGCGAGATAGATATCAAGCTGCATCTGCATGAGTACATCAAGCAGCAGCCGGACAGCGTGCGTGATGTGCTGTTTAGGCAGTACTCGATAGCACGGGTGTGTTTCCACCAGGACATGGCATCGTACGGCGATGTGAAAGATACCGTGCAGCACAAGTCCGAGAAGAATGGCTACGTATTCTACCACCGTGGGCAGAAGTTACTCCGCGAGGGTGTGCTGGTGCGGCAGTGCGAGATCAAACCCGGCGATTTGTACACCGAGCGCGCGGTGACGAACACCTACGCCAACCTCAACGGTCTGGGTGCCGTACGCTACTCGGATATACGGTTCGAGGTTGTGGCGGCGGATAGCTTGGAGTGCCATATCTACCTCTCGCGCAACAAACTCAACAGCGTCAGTGCCGAGATCGAAGGTACGTACTCCAGCGACGCGTGGGGTATCAAAGGTCAGGTGGCTTACGTGAACAGGAACATCTTCCGTGGTGCGGAGGAGCTGAAGATCAGCGGTAGCGGTCAGTACGAGTGGCGTCAGGACGGCGGTCGTGCTATCGAGGGCAGGGGCGAGGCTTCGCTGAGCTTCCCGAGTCACTGGGCAACGAACCTGATGTACGCCTACCAGCGTCGCCCGGGAGAGTACGAGCGCGAGATCTTCAACGCCGGACTGTCTTACACCCTGCACAAACCCTACAGCCGCTGGACACACCGGTTCAACGTGGTGGATATCAGTTATATCTACCTGCCGTATATATCCGAACGGTTCAAGGAAGAGATCCTAAGTCGCTCGTCGATACTGAAGTACAGTTACGACGACCACCTGATCGTCGGCTGGGGTATCTCCGGTTCGTATAGCGACAAACAGGTCAAGGGTATCGAGCGTAACTACATCAACTTCGGCTACCAGCTCGAGACAGCGGGAAACCTGCTGCATGGAATATGTCTGGCGATAGATCCCGGACGCGATGAGAAGGGAGTGTACCAACTGTTCAATGTACCATACTCGCAGTATGCACGTGCGAATATGGACTTCTCGTACAACCAGCTGATGGCACCGAATCACCGGTTGGTGTTCCACATCGGTGCCGGTGTAGCCGTGCCGTATCTGAACTCGCTGAACGTGCCGTTTGAGAAGCGGTTCTTCTCCGGCGGCGCCAACAGCGTGCGCGGCTGGCAGGCAAGGACTTTGGGGCCGGGAACGTTCCGCAGTAACGACAATAGCGTGAGCTACGACCTACAGGTGGGTGATATCCGTCTTGATCTGAACCTCGAGTATAGGTGGCGGGTGTGGAAGATCATTGAACTGGCGGCGTTCTTCGATGCCGGTAACAACTGGACGATCGATGACTACGCGGCACAACCCGGTGGCGTGTTCCTGTGGAATCAGTTCTACAAGCAGATAGCACTCGCCTACGGTGTGGGTCTGCGGTTGGACTTCAACATATTGCTCTTCCGCGTGGACTTCGGCGTGAAGCTCTACGACCCGAGCCGGTCGAGCGATCTGTTAGCCGGCACGGAGTGGCGTACGGTGAAGAACGGGCTGTGTTGGCGCGACGACATGACGTTCCACTTTGCTATCGGCTATCCGTTCTAAGAAGGATGTTGAAACCGTATATGATAGAGGGCGTCGTGGAGGCGGGCTGTGATGAGGCAGGTCGCGGGCCATTGGCAGGGAGCGTGTTTGCCGCCGCTGTGATCCTGCCGCCGGACTTCAGTAATGATATACTGAACGACTCCAAGCAACTGACGGAGCGGCAACGCTGCATGCTACGCGAGGTCATCGAGCGGGAAGCTATAGCCTGGGCGGTAGCCGAGGTGACAGCCGAGGAGATAGACCGAATAAACATCCTGCAAGCATCGCTGCTTGGGATGCACAGGGCGCTGGATCAGCTGACCGTGGTGCCGGAGCACATACTCGTGGACGGTAACAAATGGAAACCCTACGTGCCGCCGGGAGGACTACTGGAAGTGCCGGCGCGAACGGTAGTCAAGGGCGACGCAACGTACATGAGCATAGCGGCAGCCAGTATCCTCGCCAAGACCTATCGCGACGATTATATGCTGCGTCTGCATGAGCAGTACCCGATGTACGGTTGGGACGAGAACAAAGGCTACCCCACAGCTGCGCACTACGAGGCAATACGGCAATACGGGGTGACGCCGTGCCATAGAAAAAGTTTTAATTTAAAAATATAACTATGCAAATCTTTATGTCAAAAACAGAGAATCAGCAGCCGCAACGTCGTGGCGGTTGTCTGCGTGGTTGCCTGATCGCATTGGCAATCTATTTCGTATGCAGTTTTATCCTCGGATTGATGATGGGCGATATGCTCAGTCCGTCAAAGGTCAAACTGGAGGATTACAGCGTTTACAAGCTGGAACTCAGCGGCAGCCTGGTGGAGCAGGCGCAGGAGGCTAATCCGTTTGCCGACCTGATGAAAGACGTACCTATGTACGGCAATCAGATGGCGGAAGCAACTGGTCTGGATCAGATCCTGGACAATATCCGTCTGGCAGAGCAGGATGACAAGATCAAAGGAATCTACCTCTATGACGGCTCGATGGCTATGTCGCCGGCATCCGCCAAGGCTATCCGTGACCGTCTGCTGCTGTTCAAGCAGCGTTCGGGTAAGTGGATCATCGCCTACTCCGACAACTATAATGCTACGAACTACTACGTAGCATCGGTGGCGGATAAGATCTACCTGAACTTCACCGGACACATTGGCTGGCACGGACTTGCCGCACAGAAGATGTACTTCACCCGCCTGATGGAGAAGGTCGGCGTGGAGATGCAGATCCTGAAGGTCGGCACCTTCAAGAGCGCCGTGGAGCCGTACTTCCGCACATCGATGTCCGAGGCGGACAGGCTGCAGACGCAGCGTTACCTGCAAGGCATCTGGGATGAATACCGTCAGGCTGTCAGCGCTTCGCGCGGCATAGCAGAAGCTGACCTCGACAAGTATGCAGAGGAGTATATCGACCTCAGTAACGCAGATGCGTTCGTCACCAGCCACCTGGCTGACACCGTTGTCTATCGCGAAGATATGGATGAGATCCTGCGTATCATGAGCGGCTCGAAGGATTACAAACTGATGACCACCGGCAAGCTTGCGCAGGTTGAGCGCCCGAAAGCCAAAGCCAAAGACCGCATAGCCGTGCTCTACGCCGAGGGAACGATCGTCGGTGACGAAGGTGACGGAATAACCGCCAAGAATATCCTCAAGCAGATTAAGGAAATCAAGAAGGACGATCAGGTCAAGGCTGTTGTGTTCCGTGTGAACAGCCCGGGCGGCAGCGCGGATGCCAGCGAGGAGATCTGGCACGGAGTGAAAGACATGCAGGCGAAAGGTCTGCCAGTGGTAGTGTCGATGAGCGACCTGGCAGCGTCCGGCGGATATTACATCTCCTGCGCTGCGGATTACATCTACGCAGAGCCCACCACACTCACCGGATCAATAGGCATCTTCGGTACGATACCTAACGTCAAGAAACTCCGTGATAAGATAGGTCTGGATATGGATGAGGTCGGTACGCACCGCCACTCCGCTATGGAGTCGTCGATGCTCATGAACGGTATGAACAGCGAGGAGCAGGCTATGATGCAAGCGATGATCGAGCGCGGCTATGACCTGTTCACCAGCCGCTGCGCCGAGGGACGCAAGATGACTCAGGATGATATCAAGAAGATCGCCGAAGGACGCGTATGGCTCGGTAAGGACGCACTGGAGATAGGGCTGGTGGACAGCCTCGGTAATATCGACGACGCTATCGCCAAAGCCGCACAGCTCGCAGGCATCGAGAGCTATGACATCAACTACTACCCCGAGAAGAAAGACCCGATGGAGCAGATGCTGAAGATGCTCACCGGCGAAGATAGCGAGGAGGAGCGACTCATAGCCCGCCTGAAGACCTTGGCCAAGGAGCCGCGTATCCTCATGCTCATGGAGCCCGTTACAATCAAATAAATGTCTTGGCGTTGGATACTGGCACCCTTGGCGGGGTTGTACGGTGGCGCAATCGCGCTCAGGCACCTGCTCTTTGATGAGCACATCCTGCCGAAGTACGAACCGCGCATCCCCACGATCTGCGTGGGAAACCTCGCCGTGGGCGGTACCGGTAAGACGCCTATGGTGGAGTACCTGATCCGTCTGCTTGGGCGCCACGGATATAAGGTTGGTGTACTCTCGCGCGGCTACCGGCGCACCACGCACGGGTTCCTGCTCGCCACCGCTGCGGCTACGGCGGAGACGATAGGCGACGAGCCGATGCAGATCCATCAGAAGTTCCCCGACGTGCTGGTGGCGGTATGCGAGGACAGGGTGAAGGGTATCAAGCATATCCAGAACCTATCCACCCCGCCGGATGTCGTGCTGCTGGATGACGCCTACCAACACCGGCATATATCCTGCGGACTGACGATCCTGCTCACCGCCTACGACAGGCTGTACGTCCACGATCATCTGCTACCCTGGGGGTCGCTGCGCGATATACCGTACCGTGCCTCGAAGGCGAACATCGTCGTGGTGACCAAGTGTCCGCCAACCATGCGTCCTATTGACAAACGTGTGGTGGACAGCAGTCTGAAGTTGGCAACGTTCCAGCACCTGTACTTCTCCCGCGTGCAGTACGCACCGGTGCAGATCAAGGGCATACCTCTGCTGCTGACCAGCATCGCACGGCCGGAGTACCTGATCGATCACGTGCGCGGTATCGAGCCGCAGACCGAGGTGCTGACCTATTCAGATCATCACCGCTTCACGCCGATGGACGTCAATACTATCCTCGAGCGTGCCGAACGCTGCGACTGCATCGTCACTACCGAGAAGGATATGCAACGCTTGCTTGATACCGACCTGCTTAGTCGCTATAGCAAACCCGTCTTGCCGCTGCCCATTACCCTCACCATCGATGCCGAAGCCTCCTCGCTCGATAATGATGTGCTGACGTACGTCAGCGAGAGTATCCATAAGCAACGCAACGGTACGCAATAACAAATGATAAATAGTAAATGAACAAATAGTAAATAATAATGTCCTTCCTTCATCTCATACGCCGTTTTGCTGCGCCATACAAGTGGCTCGTAGGGTTGAACCTGCTATTCAACCTGCTGTCGACTGTGCTGTCGCTGTTCTCGTTTGCCGCAATCATCCCCGTGCTGCGGATCCTGTTCGGCATCAGCCGCGTGGATGTCAGTTACGTGCCCCTGAGCAGTACGCATGGGCTGGAGCAGTGGCTTGTGGCGGCTAAGGGAAACATGTACTACCTGCTCTGTGAGATGATCACCGAGCATGGTGCCGGCACGGTGCTGGCGTGGCTTGGACTGTTCCTTGGCGTGATGACCGGGCTCAAATGCCTTACGGCGTGGTTGGCGAACTACTATATGGTGCCTATCCGCACGGGCGTGTTGCGCGACTTGCGCCAGCAGCTTTATGACAAGATAGTCAGCCTGCCTCTGGGTTACTTCACGCAGGAGCGTAAGGGCGATATCTTATCGCGTATGACGAACGATGTCAACGAGGTTGAGGCGAGTATCATGTCCGCGCTGGATGTGCTGTTCAAGGATCCGATCATGATCATAGTGTATCTGATCACGCTGTTTGTCATCAGTTGGCAACTCACGTTGTTCGTGCTCATCCTGCTGCCCATAGCCGGACTGCTCATCGGTCGCATCGGTCGTAGCCTCAAGCGTGCGTCGAAGCGCGGTCAGGAGCAGAACGCCGACATCCTCAGTCAGGTCGAGGAGACGCTGTCCGGTCTGCGTGTGGTTAAGGCGTTCAATGCCGAAGATAAACTCCGTGCACGGTTCACCACCCTGATCGACTCCACACGGCAGACCTTCAACCGCATCAACCGCCGTTACTACCTCGCGCACCCCGTCTCGGAGTTCCTCGGCACGTGCCTCATAGCCGTCATCTTGTGGTTCGGAGGCATACTGATCCTCGAGGGACATAGCGCCATCGATGCCGCTACGTTCATCTATTACCTGATCATCTTCTACTCGATCATCAACCCCGCCAAGGATCTGAGCAAAGCCGGTTACTCTATCCGTCGTGGTACCGCCTCGCTGGAGCGTATCGACCGTGTGCTGGGTACCCGCTCGAACATCATCGAGGCGACCGACGCACGGCCTATAAGCGGGTTCACGGACGGTATCCGTTACAACCATGTGAGCTTCGGTTATGACGATGCCCGCCCCGTGCTCCGGGATATAGACCTCACGATCCGCAAGGGACAGATCGTCGCCCTGGTCGGGCAGTCCGGCAGCGGCAAGACGACAATGGCGGATCTGTTGCCACGGTTCTACGACGTGCAGCAGGGCAGCATAACTATCGACGGACAGGATATCCGCTCGCTGCAGCTGCGCGACCTGCGCGAACTCACCGGTTACGTCAACCAGGATGCCATCCTGTTCAATGACACGATTTATAACAACATCACCTTCGGCGTGGATACCTCGCGTCCGGCACCAGACGGTCTGACCTGGCCTGAGGCGGTCGAGCGTGCGGCACGTATCGCCAACGCCCATGAGTTCATCACCGCTACGCCTGACGGCTATCAGACCTGTATCGGCGACCGTGGTTCGCGTCTGTCCGGCGGACAGCGCCAACGTATCAGCATCGCGCGCGCTATCCTCAAGAACCCGCCTATCCTGCTGCTCGACGAGGCTACATCCGCGCTCGACACCGAGTCCGAGCAACTTGTGCAGCAAGCTCTGGAGCAGCTCATGCAGAATCGCACGACGCTCGTCATCGCGCACCGGCTGAGCACCGTGCGTAACGCCGATCAGATATGCGTCCTCCATGAGGGACGCATAGTGGAGCAGGGCAGCCATAGTCAGCTGCTCGCTCTGGGAGGGTATTACAAACGTCTGATAGAGATGCAGGAGGAAGGCTCCGCATTAACGCGCACTGAGTAAGACCTCAGCACGCTTGAGCGCCTCGTGGATGTTCGGGCATATATTCTCCGGATTCATCATCTGTTCTATTCCGTAGGTCTGTAGTTGATGCAGCACATGCGTCTGTACGCCCGAGAGGATGATCGTCATCTTCTCGCGGTGCGAACGCTCGATCAGAGTGGACAGGTTGTGCATAGCTGTTGAGTCCACAAACGGTACCTTACGCATACGGATGATTCGTATCGGGCACTTCTCGCCGGATACATGGCTCATCACATCGTCAAAGCGGTTGGCTATGCCGAAGAAGTACGGACCGTCAATCTCATATACCTCCACACCATCGGGGATAGTCAGGTGCTCGAGGTTGAGTTGGATATCGCTGTCCTCGTTCGGATCAATCTCCTTGTTGAACGTACGGATCTGCGTCTGCTCGTTCGTGCGTACGAGGAACAGCACAAGTGCCAACAATATACCTACCTCAATAGCTACCGTCAGGTCGAAGATAACCGTCAATAGGAACGTGATAAGCAGCACCCATAGATCGCGCGTCGGGTGCTTGATCAATCCGGCTATCGTTTTCCAGCCGGACATCGAGTACGCAACCATGATCAGTACCGCTGCCAGGCAGGACATAGGTATCAGTCCCACCAACTCGCCCAACAGTAGTAGCACGAGCAGCAGCACCACGGCGTGGATGATGCCCGCCACGGGCGTACGACCGCCGTTGTTGATGTTCGTCATCGTACGGGCAATAGCGCCGGTAGCAGGTATTCCGCCGAAGAACGGCACAACGATGTTCGCCACGCCTTGGGCTATCAGCTCGGTGTTGGAGTTATGCTTGTCGCCTATCACACCGTCAGCCACCATTGCGGACAGCAGACTCTCGATAGCGCCTAACATAGCGATCGTAAATGCCGAGGGGAAGAGCTTCTGTATCAGCGTAAAGAACGACTCGCCTTCCGCCAACTCCAGCGAAGGCACATGTGGCGCAGGGATCCCGTGCGGCAGCTCGTACAGGTCGCCGATGGTCACCAGCGTGCCTACACCCCATGCCTCCGGTGCAAACTTCTTGAGCAGCCATACAGCCAAGGTCGCCAGCACGATAGCTGCCAACGAGCCCGGGATGCGTTTGGTCAACTTAGGCATGAAGATACATATCAGCAGCGAGAACAGACCCACACCCATCGCCCACCAGTTGATATCAAAGTGCTGCATGTAGAAGATCCATTTGTCCACGAAGTTCGCCGGTACGTCCGTCAGCCCCAACCCGAAGAAGTCGTTCATCTGCGTGGAGAAGATTGTCAGTGCTATACCGGCTGTGAAACCGACGATGACGGGGTAGGGGACGAACTTGATCACCGAGCCCAAGTGCGCAAAACCCATCAGCAACAGCAGCAGACCTGCCATCACCGTGGCAATCATCAGTCCCGACAAACCGTACTGCTGGATGATCCCGTAGATAATCACGATAAACGCACCTGTCGGACCACCTATCTGCACCTTGCTGCCGCCGAACATGGAGATCAGCAGGCCGGCAATGATGGCAGTCACCAAGCCTTCCGTTGGACCAACACCTGACGATATACCGAACGCTATTGCCAGCGGGATAGCTACGATGCCGACGATGATGCCCGCCAGTGCGTCTTGACCGAACTGTGCTTTGTTATATTTCTTGAGCACCGAAAACAACTTCGGCGCAAACACATCCTTTATCGAATATTGCATATTACAACCACTTCTTCAACCTGAATATCAGCAGTACGATCAGCGTGAACACCACCATCAACCCTATCGAGAACGGATAGCCTAACTGCCAATCCAGCTCCGGCATATTCTTGAAGTTCATGCCATACATGCTCGCAATCAGCGTCGGCGGCAGGAAGATCACGTTCACCACCGTGAAGATCTTGATGATCTTGTTCTGCTCGATGTTAACCAGACCGAGGAACGTATCCTGCAGGTAGTCCAGACGGTCAAAACCGAAACGTGTGTACTCGAATAGTGAGTTGATATCCTTGATCACCATTGTCAGGCGCGGTTGCAGTTCCTCGGGGAAGAAATCGCACTTGAGCAGGTTACTGATCACGCGCTGTTTGTCCATGATGTTCTGACGCAGGATCGTCACTTTTTCCTGTAAGTTCTTGATCTGTATCAGGATCTCCTCGTCCACATGATCCGAAGCGTTGATGTGGGTGGACAGCTCGGTGATCATATCCGTCGTGTCCTCTATCAGGTCGGCGTCTTTCTCCACACGGGTCTCCATCAGCGCCACCAGCACGTGGAATCCCGTGGGGAAGTTTCGGGTGTTGACGAACATACGCTTCACCGTCTCATTGAACGACCCGAGCTCGTTGTCGTGCGAGGTTACGAGGATATTGTTCTTCAATATGAAGTTCACCGGCTCGACGTCGAAGTTCGAGTGCAGGAAGTTCGAGTTCGCCACAATGCTGTCGTCCGTCTGGATATAACGGCTCGACATCTCGATCTCTTCCATCTCCTCGTCTTCCTGGATGTCGATCTTCAGGAAGCCCTCGAGCGTCTCCTCCGTACGGTCAGATACATCCAGCAGGTCAATCCATATGATGTCTTTCTTATCGAGTTGCTTGAGCGCGGTGATCGAACGTGCTACTTTGATCTTCTCGCTGTCTTTATAGAATATTTTGAGTTCTGCCATTTTCAATCAATTTAGTTAGTTCTACAAACTCATCGACGTGCAGTTGTTCGGGGCGCTTGGTGAAGATATTCTCTTGTAGGAGGGGATTGCCTTTTCCTACCAACTGCTGAAGAGAATTGCGCATCTGTTTTCGTCGTTGGTTGAATGCCGTCTTCACCACCGTCTTGAATAGTTGTTCGTCGCAGTCCAACCGCTGTCGGCTGTTGCGCGTCAATCGTATGACGGCGGATTCGACCTTGGGCGGAGGGTTGAACACGTGGTTGCCCACCGTAAACAGGTACTCTATATCGTAGTACGCCTGTAGTAGCACGCTCAATATCCCATAGTCTTTCTTCCCGGGCTTGGCAGCTATGCGCTGCGCCACCTCCTTCTGGATCATTCCGCTGCATACGGGTATGCGGTCTTTGTGCTCCAGCACCTTGAAGAAGATCTGACTCGAGATGTTGTACGGATAGTTGCCTATCACACAGAACGACCCGCTCGGATACAATGTATACAAGTCTATCTTCAGGAAGTCGCCCTCAATCAGGTGCAGCTCCGGATACCACTCACGAAGATAAGCGACCGACTCACGGTCGATCTCAATGGCGGTTAATTGAATATTCGGATTTTTTAGTAGGAACTGCGTCAACACACCCGTGCCCGGACCAATTTCCAATACAGGAATCTGTTGCCCGATGCCGGTGAACAAAGCAGAATTAACCGATGTGATCGTATCGGCTATACGCTGGGCTATACTCAAGTCCGTGAGGAAATGCTGCCCTAAAAACTTTTTGGCACGTACTTGCTGCATTATCCGGGTGATAGTCCATACTTTGTGTAATTCGTTCAACAAAACAAGCGTTTTTCGTACAAAAATACATCAAAACTTGCAAATATCAAAACTTTTTTGTATCTTTGCACACGCTTTCGCCGCAAAGATAGTAAATATTTTTAATTTATGCAAGCATAAATGCAAAAAATTGCACAAATAATTACAAAAATTATTGATTTTGTATATTCTCCGTTTCAAAACTACATACCGAGAGAACTTTTTCGCTATGCAGCTTGCGGTGGTGGCAACATGGTACTGGACTGGGTTTTGTACTTCCTGACCTACAACTTCATTATCGGCCACGACCTCGTCTACATTCACCCTTTCACCCTCTCACCCTCTCACCCTCTCAACTTTCAACTCTGTCTCACCCCCCACATTGCCTCGCTCTGCATAGTTTTCCCCATCACCCTGCTCACAGGCTTCTGGCTCAATAAGTACGTCACCTTTACCCGCTCCACGCTGCACGGCGCACGCCAGTTATCGCGTTACATCCTCATCGTGGCGCTCAACCTCGCTATCAACTACTTTGGACTCAAACTCCTCGTCGAGCACTTCTTCTGGTATCCCACGCCCTCGAAGATCTGCATCACGCTGTTCACCGTCATCATCAGTTTCCTTGGTCAAAAATATTTCACCTTCCGCCGCTAACTGGTTCATCAACCATAAATCACAAATCACAAATCTCAAATCTCCAATGCTCTCCCGCCTCCTCGCCCGCTTCGCTCGATTTCTCTTCGAGAGCCATGACGCCCGCCGCATGCGCCGCCACCCCCTCGATGCGTCCGACCTGACGGTGCAAGCGGATATCCCTTACCTGCCTGACGCTATCCCCGAGCACCTGCTCGATATATATCGCCCGAACGGTATCAACGGCGATCTGCCCCTGATCATCAACATCCACGGTGGAGGACTGTTCGCATCCTATAAGACCGTCAACACCTTCTTCAACTACGAGTGGGCACGCCGAGGCTATGCGGTCGTCAGCCTCAGCTACCGTCGTCTGCCTGACACTACGCTCATCCATCAGATCCGCGATGTCATGGCGGCTCTGCGGTTCATCCGCGACCATCGGCAGCAGTACAGCCTCAACCTCGACCGCTGCTACCTCACTGGCGACTCCGCTGGTGCCCTGCTCGCACTCTATGCCTTATCGCTTGAGGAGAGTGTAGAATTACAGCATGCTTTTGGCATCCAGCCCTCAGGAATCCGTTTCCGTGCCGCAGCGCTGATCTCGATCATGCTCCATACCACCCGCCGCGATATACTTGCCTTCCTCAAGCATATCATCGCTGCGCCCGTCGAAGCCGGTGAGCCCTATCTGCCGTATATCTATCACCCCGAGTCGATGATCGCCCGCACCCAGCTCCCGCCGCTCCAGCTCGTCACCAGTGCCGAGGATATCATCCGCCGCGACACCCTCGACTTCCATCGTCTGCTCACCGATGCTGCTACTCCCCATCACCTGCTCGACTTCCCAAAAGGACAGCACACCCGCCTCGAGCATGTCTTCAGCGTCCAATATCCCCTCCTACCCGAAAGCCGCCAAGTCTTCACCACCATCGACTCCTTCTTCCGCACCTTATAATTTTTAATTTTGCATTCATGACCTCTCTCTCGCTATCGGAACTCTGTGCACTGTTGGACGAACAAATCCAACAGTCCTTCCCATCAACCTACTGGGTGCGGGCGGAGATAGCCCAACTGACGGACAAGGGTCACTGTTACCTTGAGCTGGTAGAAAAGGCAGATCGTGGCATCTTCGCCGCGAAGATGCGCGCCACCTGCTGGAGTAACACCTGGCAGCTCCTCTCCGCGTATTTCCTGCAGGAAACAGGCCGCCGCCCCGAGGCAGGCATGCAGGTGCTCGTCGAAGTCAGCATCGAGTTCCACCCCGTCTATGGTCTGAGCCTGAACATCCATAATATCGACCCCTCGTTCACCCTCGGCGATCTGGCGCGCCAGCGCCAACTAACCCTCGAGCAACTGGAGCGGGACGGCGTGCTCGATCTCAACCGCTCCCTGCCGCTGCCCACGCTCATCCGCCGCATAGCGGTGATCTCTGCCGAAGGTGCAGCAGGCTATGGCGACTTCTGTCACCAGTTGCAGGACAACCCCTACGGTCTGCGTTTCACCACGCAACTCTTCCCAGCCGTCATGCAGGGCGACGGCGCTGCACGATCAATCATCGCCGCACTGAATGCCATCGCCGAAAACTCCGATGACTTCGATGCCGTGGCTATCATCCGCGGAGGCGGTTCTACAACGGACTTAACGTGCTTCGATACCTACGAGCTCGCGTCCCACTGCGCACAGTTCCCGTTGCCGATCTTCTCCGGCATAGGGCACACCCGCGACGTGAGTATCGTCGATAGGGTTGTCCACTCATCCCTGAAGACCCCTACCGCCGTTGCCGAGTCGCTCATCGATCATAACGCACAGCAGCTCGTGCGCCTCGATCTGCTCCGCCAACGGCTGGCACGTGTCGCCACGCAGATGGTAGCTGTCCGTCGCCAGCAGATCGAGCAGCTGCGGCTCACACTCCAATATACGATCAGTAGCACCATCCAGAAGGAGCGGAACCAGTTACAGATGTTCAGCCAGGCGATAGCCCTGCACTCACCCGAACAGATCTTCCGCAAAGGCTACTCGCTCACCCTGCGTGACGGCAAACCTGTCCGCCACGCTGCCGATGTCCCCTTCGGTACTACCCTCACTAC
>Ga0310786_10000821_pt1 | contig 49658 bp, 48 predicted proteins | sample AusTroGonzalo_MG_FD_203881 | JGI IMG/M metagenome (GOLD analysis project Ga0310786, IMG submission 203881) | Bovine rumen microbial communities from tropical cattle in Woodstock, Queensland, Australia - Gonzalo_03 (v2) (version 2) | ecosystem: Host-associated > Mammals > Digestive system >...
CCTTCTGTCCCAGTGGTATATGCATCGTAAACCGGCGGTCAAAGCGCTGGAATACAACATGGATTCAGTGCATTTTACAACGGATGTGCCGGATTCTGTACTCATGGGGCGGCTTGACCGTATGCATACCTTCATCTCCATTCCATATAATGAGACAGTGAAGAATTACATGATTCTGTACTCAGAGAAGATGCCGCGCCGGATGGAGGAGATTCTGGGCCTGTCACAGTATTACTTCCCCATTTTTGAAGAGACTCTGGACCGATACGGCCTCCCCTTGGAACTCAAGTATATGGCTGTCATAGAAAGCCATCTTAATCCAAGGGCAGAGTCAGTTACCGGAGCAAAGGGCCTGTGGCAGTTCATGTACCGCACCGGCCTCAGTTACGGGCTAAGGGTCAATTCCTACATTGATGAGCGTATGGACGCCGTCCTGGCCACGGACGCTGCATGCCGATACCTGAAGGACGCGTACGCCATTTTCGGGAGCTGGCCTCTGGCTATATCGGCCTATAACTGCGGAAGCGGCAACGTGAACAAGGCGGTAAAACGCGCCGGCGGCAGTACGGACTACTGGAAGATTTACGACTATCTCCCCGCGGAGACAAGAGGCTATGTTCCGGCCATGGTGGGCGCAATGTACGCCATGAACTACGCAAAGGAATACGGGCTTAGGCCGGATCCCATTGCCGTGCCGGAATACGTGGATACTTTCCACATTCACAAGAACCTGAACCTGAGGCAGATAAGCGAGGTTATGGGCATCCCCATGGATGACGTCCGTGACCTTAATCCGCAGTATTTCAGGGATTACATTCCGGCCGAAGGAGGCACGGAAATCCTTCGCCTCCCCTACGCCTATACAGGACCCTTCCTTGAAATGCAGGACTCCGTATACAGGTACAAGGCCGATATCCTTCTTTCCGGCAAGGTCATAGACGGCCGGGAAATGGTGGCAGGGCGCCCGGTCCCCACAAGCACCGGCACCCAGTGGGTGTATTACAAGGTGAAATCTGGAGATAGCCTAAGCCGCATAGCCAAGAAGTATCACACCACCGTGAAGCAACTCAAAAGCTGGAACAAACTAAAGGGAGACATGATTTCTCCAGGTCAGCGTCTCAAGGTGGGAAAACGCTAGTATTCAACGGCAAGCTGGATATTAAGGACGGGTGCGGGAACGTGACCATCCTTAAATGTATAAGCGCCTCTTGCATAAGCCTTTAATGTAATGAACCGGAACCTGTGCTTCCAGTTCCCTACCACTGATATTGAGCCGCCTTTGCCATAGTATGCCGGAACCAGAAAAGACCCAGGAGCGTCCCGCTCGTAGACGTATATGCGGTCATCCCACTTTGGGGCGTGAAAAAGAGTGAGGCGGCCCCAAATCTGAAAGGCCGAATTCTTGTATCCTCCCTCAACGTAGCCAAGGATTCCGTGCTCCTGGCACTTCACCCACTCCCCTCTGATGTTGGCGTTCCACGGCCCGGAACTGTACCTTGCCTGGAGCCTTACTGCGGTTCTGGGACGCTCGTAGTTACGGTATCTTTCAGTGATACGCGCCTCCGCAGACCATGCGCTGGAAGGAGTCCATTTGAGTTGTCCGTAAACCCTCAGTTGGAACCTTTCCGGGTCTTTTTGCGGAATGGGCAGGAAACTTGCATCGGCCGTAAGGGATGCGCGCAGACGGCGGCCACGATAGTCTGTCCCGGCAGCAAAGGCATATTCCCCGTATTTCTTTCCGGAATAGCGGCTGGGAATCACCCTTCCCTGTAGAGCCAGCCGCCAGTATTCTCCAAAAGGACTTACCAGCACAGCCTTGGCCGCAAACGATTTGTTGCGGAAGGCTCCCTCTGCGCTTATGATGGTGCCGCGTAGATTCAGTTTTGCATCGGCCGACAGGCTCAGCGGCAGTATTCCGGCGGTGAGTCCAGCCTGAAAACGTCTTCCAAGATATTCGGCCCGGCCGCCGATGGTTTTATCAAAGGAGGCGAATGCGCATCCCTTCCAATGAGTTGAACTGTACTCCCAGGCAAGCCCTCTTTGGATACCAGATGAACTGAAGGACCATGCCGGAGAGATGCCCTGGGAGCGTTTGGCAAAGGCGTCCACGCTTGAGAGGCTCTCCATTGAAAACCCCGTCCAGAGGTTAAGGCCTTCGGCAAAACGAAGCCTGTAGTCCCCTGCAAGGATGCGGTGTCCGTGCCAGGAGGCCTCGCCAAAAAATGTCCCGTCCCATTTGGAAAAGTTGTCTGAGCAGCGGACAGCGCTTCCTGCACGCCACATCCGGCCTGTAAGCTTGGCTTTGCCTCCGGCCGAAGTGAGGGTGCTGCGGGCAAAGGCCTGAGCCTTTGTCCTTACGGTGTCCGCCGCACCCGGCATCCTGGAAGAATAGAGGCTCAGGAAGGGCTTCAGAGCATCTACGAAGTCTTTTGAAAAGCCTTCCAGCAGGGACAGTTCCTCCCAGGACAGGATATCCCCGTACCGGCTTCTGTAATCCCGTATCACCGCCACCTGGTAAGGTGAGAGAATTGCCGATGGAGAAAGCCTGTCTCCGTTGATGTTCACCGCCCTTCCTCTGAATGCCTCCAGCATTTCTACAAAAGAGGGGTCAAGTTCTTCTTCGCCGGATGCTCCGGAGAGCATCATTGCGGCCCTTACAATGTCCGCATCCTGGCCATAAACAACGCTCCCGGCCAGAAGGAGAAGTATGCAAAAAAACAGTTTCATGACACAAGTTAGGAAGGAATGCAAATATTTATTTGCAAGTAGTTAAAAACTAGTGTTGTATCACGGTCTTTTTTTGTTAAATTTGCAAAACCAACGGATTCCCAATGGAAAATAAAATAACTTTACAGGACAAAAGTTTCAAACTGTTCATCCCAAACAGTGAAATTGAAGAGGCCATTGACAGACTGGCCGCCAAAATGAACGCGGATTTTTCCTCTGTCACGGACCAGAATCCCCCAATCATGCTGTGCACCCTTAACGGGGCCGTAATCTTTGCTGCGGAACTTCTGAAACGCATAGAGTTCCCCGTTGTTTTCACCGCAATGAAACTCAGTTCCTATGCAGGAACCCATTCTACCGGAAAGGTGAAGGCAGAGATCCCAGCCGGCCTCCCGGACCTCAAAGGCAGGCAGGTGATTGTGGTGGAAGACATTGTGGATACCGGCAACACAATTGTGGCCATGAAGGAACTCCTGGAAGGTATGGGTGTTGACAAGATGTATGTCTCCACCCTGCTTCTAAAGCCGGATGTGTACCACAAGGACGTGAAACTGGATTATGTGGCAATGAGTATTCCCAACCGCTTTATAGTAGGCTTCGGCCTTGATTACAACGAGCTGGGACGCAATATAAAAGACATTTACGTACTGGACCAATAACCATGAAGTACTACGTTTTATTCGGCCCTCCCGGAGCAGGCAAGGGCACACAGGCCGGCGCTATGGTGGAACGCTACAATCTTTGCCACCTTTCTACCGGAGAACTCCTCAGGAGTGAAATTGCCGCCGGCACGGCCCTTGGGCAGCAGGCAAAGGCTCTCATTGAAGCGGGAAATCTTGTCCCGGATGAGGTTGTGGAAGGCATGATAGAAGCAAAGTTCAATTCCGTAACAGGTGTTGACGGCTTCCTGCTGGACGGCTTCCCACGCACAATTGCACAGGCCCAGGTGTTGGACCAGATGCTATCAAAAAGGCAGGAGTCCGTTACCGCATGCATTTCCATCATGATTCCGGACCAGCTTATCCATGAGCGCATAGCACATCGCGCAAACATAGAAGGCAGGGCCGACGACGCCGCTCCGGAGATTGTGGAAAACCGTATCCGCACTTACCACGCCAAAACTGAACCACTAATAGACTATTACCGCAAGGCCGGCCGATATCAGGAGATAGACGGTACGGGAACCATAGAGCAGGTGCGCAGCCGTATTTTCGGCCAGATGGACAAGCTCTGAAAACTGAATCTTAATGCACAGAATTTTTCTGCCCATTTATCATTTCTTCAAGGACCGTCAGGTCCTGATGTATAGCCTGCTTATAGCAAGCACACTGTTTTTTGCATACTTCGGCTTCAAACTCCGTTTTGAGGAGGACATCATCAAGCTCCTCCCCCATTCGGCCACATCCAACGATATGGTCTTCAGCGACATGAGCCTGAAGGACAAGGTGTTTCTCCAGCTCACTTCGGCAAATCCCCAGGAGCCGGTGGAACCCGCCCGGCTTGGGGAATGCATGGAGGAGTACTGCAACCTCATCCAGGAAAGGGACAGCGCCACTCACTTCATAAGCAACCTGCTGTGTACCCTGGATGCCGACATGGCTTTTGCCGCCATGGATTTTGGTCTGTCTTACCTCCCCACCTTTGTAGATCCTGCATGGTACAAGGATATAGAAGTCTCAATTTCCAGGGAAAGGATAGATTCCGTAATGGCGGTAAATTACCAGGTGGTAATGGCCGATGAAACAGGTGAAGATTCCCAGCTTGTGGCCATGGATCCCCTCAGTCTCCGGGATATCCTTCTTCCAAACATCATAGGAGGAGAGGATACAGGCATGGGCGGCTTCGCCTTTGAGGACGGCCACCTCTTCTGCCCGGACAAGACCGTTGCGCTGGCCTTCCTGTCCCCTTCATTCGGCTATACCAATTCCGGCGTTGCCACCAAGTTCAACACCCTGCTCACAAAGGCGGCCAGGGACTACAGCCAGGCCAATCCGGACGTTAAGGTTCTCATCCACGGAAATCCGCAAGCCAGTTTCTCAAACGCAAACTGCATTAAGCATGACCTTGTATGGACCGTGGGTTTGTCGCTCCTGGTGATCCTCCTCATAATGATCCTGAGCTTCCATTCGTTCAGGTTTGTCTGGCAGCAGGTAGTGCCTGTAGTATACGGAGTACTGTTCTCTCTTGCCTGCCTCTACTGGATAAAGGGGTATGTCTCATTGATGGCCCTGGGCTTTGGGGTTATCATCCTTGGCGTTGCAATAAGTTACTGCCTGCATATACTTATACATTTCTACTATGTAGGCGGCGTGGAAACAATGCTCCGGGAAGAGAGCACGCCCGTTTTCCTGGGTATGCTCACCACCATCGGCGCTTTCATGGGCCTTCTCTTCACGGAGAGTGACCTTTTGAGGGACTTTGGCATCTTTGCTACCCTGTCCCTCATTGGCAGCACCATGTTTGCCCTTATCTTCCTCCCCCACTTCATGTCAACTGGCCAAATCCATTTCAAGAAGGTGAAGGGATTCCCCCTGGTGGACAAGGTGAACAACCTCCCCTGGGACAAAAACAAGTGGATTATCGGCACACTTATTCTCCTGATCATTGTGGGCGTTGCACTGAGCCCCCGCGTGAAGTTTGACTCAGACCTTCGCAACCTGGACTTCCGCGACCCGGCCCTCAGGGAGAGCGAGAGCCTTTATAATGAAAAGAATGCCGACGGCTATTCCCACATGTATTTTGCCGCTTATGCCGACAATCTTGACGACGCCCTGAAATACAACCAGGGAATGTTCCGCACCCTTGATACGCTCAAGGAGCAAGGCTACGCCAAAGGCTGGTCAAACATTACCGGCCTGCTCTTCCATTCAACGCAGGAGCAGCAGGAAAGGATAGACGCCTGGAACGCCTTCTGGACAAGGTCACGGGTATCAAAGCTTAAGAGAGACCTAAGGGAGTCAGCCGTGGCGCACGGCCTGCCGTCAGATATGTTTGACACGTTCATCGGCATGCTGGAAGCGGATTATGAGCCAGGAGACCTATATAATTCAGGCATAATACCTCCGGGACTGATGTCAAATTACATAGAGCAGCAGGCAAGCGGCCGCTTCCTTGTGTTTACGGACGTATCCTATCCGGAGCCCGTGCGGGATACTGTCTGGGGAACCCTTGCAAAATGTGAAAACGTAATAGTACTGGAGCCGTTCTTCTACTGCAGGGACCTGGTTGAGATTGTTCATGATGACTTTACAACCACCGTCTGGATATCCTCACTGTTTGTGCTCATTGTGCTGCTTATATGCTTCAAGAACCTGTGGATAGCGCTCATAGCATTCTTCCCCATGTTCATAAGCTGGTACGTCATGCAGGGCTACATGTCCGTCTTCGGCCTGGAATTCAATCTGATCAATATAGTAATTGCAACCTTTGTTTACGGTATTGGCGTAGACTACAGCATATTTGTCATGGAGGGCCTGCTTCAAGAAGCCCGTACAGGCAGTTCTGATATGCTGGAATACCATAAGGTGGCTATATTCTACAGTGCAGCCGTGCTGGTGATTGTGGTGTCCTCGCTTATCTTTGCAAGGCATCCTTCACTCCATTCAATAGGGATTATAACCCTGATAGGCATGGCGTCCACTATTCTGATTACTTATTCGCTGCAGCCCTGGCTGTTCCGCCTCCTTTGCAGGAGCAAGGCCATCAGGCGGCGTTTCAACATACCGGATAAGGAAATATGACACTTGACGCAGTCTCATACCTGAACCTGGTGCGCGGCGGAGCAGCCCGCCTGGCACAAAACAGACAAAGCATAAATGATTTGAATGTCTTCCCTATCCCGGACGGAGATACGGGAGACAATATGTATATGACCATAGAGGCAGGTTGCGGCGCTTCCGGAAGCACACTTGGAGAAATGGCTTCCTCCGTTTCCTCCTCCATGCTTTTGGGCGCGCGCGGCAATTCCGGAGTCATACTCTCCCGCATCTTTGCCGGAATGGCCAAGGGTCTTGAAGGCCTTGAAAAGGCCGATGTTAAAGAGTTCTCTGCAGCCATGCGCTGCGGCGTAAAGGAGGCCTATACCGCTGTTTCCCAGCCCGTAGAAGGCACAATCCTTACAGTCTTGAGGGAAGGCGTGGATGCGGCCCAGGGCTCCTCTTCCATTGAGGAATTCATGGACCTCTGGATTGCCGGTATGGACCTGAGCCTCCAGCACACGCCGGAACTTCTGGACGTTCTTAAGAAATCCGGCGTGGTAGACAGCGGCGGCGCAGGACTTCTTTGTATTGGAGAGGGCATGAGGGACGGCCTCCACGGTCTGGCGGATGTTGCTGTCACACATGGCCAGGCGAGTGTGTCTCACGCCAAAGTGGATTTCAACGCTTTCACTGAGGACAGTGTCCTTGAGTTTGGCTACTGCACGGAATTCCTTCTGAGGCTCCAGCGTTCAAAAGTGAATCTGGACAGTTTTGATGAGTCTGTAATCAAAAACTGGCTGCAGGAGCGGGGAGATTCCCTGGTGTTCTTCAGGGACGGCAGCATAATCAAGGTACACGTACATACAAAGGACCCCGGCGCAGTACTCACAAAGTGCCGTGAGTGGGGAGAATTCCTCACCATCAAGGTGGAGAACATGACCCTCCAGCACCATGAGAACCACATGGATGAGCGCTTCAAGCGTGCCCGCAAAGCTTTGGGCGTAGTTGCCGTAGCCGCAGGAAAAGGCCTTACGGACACGTTCCGGGAAATGGGGGCCGACTATGTGATAGAGGGCGGCCAGACCATGAACCCATCTGTGGAGAGCTTCCTTGAAGCCTTTGACAAGACAGAGGCAGAAACCATCCTGGTTTTCCCCAATAATTCCAATATAGTCCTTACGGCCAACCAGGCGGCGGGTCTTTACAAGAATTCAAAGGTAGTTGTAATACCTACCAAGACTATCTCAGAGGGCTATTACGCCCTTGCTAACCTGGATCCGGAAATGCCGGAGGAGGAGTTGAAGGCTGCCTTGGAAGAGGCCGCGCGCTCCGTAACCACGGGAATGGTGTCAAAGGCAATACGTGACTCAGAAGTAGCCAAAACCGGAGAATACGTGGGATTCAGCGGCAAGGAACTTATCACAGGCTCCCCCGTCCGCTCAGATGCCTTGGCCGGCCTTGCAGATAAACTGGACGCCGGCAGCGCTGATATCTTTATCATCTTCAAGGGGGCCGATGTCCCTGAGCAGGAGGCCCGGCAGTATAAATCGGCCTTTGAAAAACAACACCCTCTTACGGAAACTATTCTTCTGGACGGAGGTCAACCTGTATACGATTATATATTACTGATATGCTAAAACTCTACACCGACACAGATACCGATTTCTATCCGTCACTTGCTGCGGAGTACGGTTACAAGCTTATTTCCATGCCTTACAGCGTGGATGCAAAGACCACTTATCCTTATGTGGATTTTGAGACATTCGACGCCCATGCATTCTATGATATGCTTAGGGGCGGAGTCCTTCCCACAACAAGCGCCATATCAAAGGAGCAGTATATCGGCCACTTTGAAGAAGATTTCAAGGCCGGCAACGACATTCTTTACGTCCACTTCTCCCGCGCCATGACCAACACTTTTGACGCAATGGATCAGGCCATTGCGGAACTTAAGGCCAAGTACCCCGGCGTACGTTTTGAGGAGATAGACACTAAGGGCATCACCACCATAAGCTATGCAATAGTCCGTGAGGTTGGAGACCTTGTAAAGGCCGGAAAGACCCTGGATGAGGTCCTTGAGTGGGCAAAGACGGAGGTTGACAAGTTTGCAATGTATTTCTTTGCCGATGACCTCAAGTTCTTCCGCCGCAGCGGCCGTGTGAGCGGCCTTGCTGCCACCATGGGAACCCTCATAGGCGTACGTCCTCTAATTCACATGAGCCAGGAAGGCAAGATGGTTTCCGTAGGCACAGCCAAGGGCCGCGCCAAGGCTATACAGTACCTTGTTGACAAGGTTGGAGAACTTGGTGAGGATATTCAGAAACACCGCATCTGCATCGGCCACACGGACTCCCCTGAGATTGCCCGCACAGTTGCAGAAATGATTGAGGAAAAGTACGGAAAACAGGATATAGTTTACGTGGACGTAAACCCCACCGCCGGCAGCCACTGCGGTCCCAACGGCGTTGGTGTCTGTTTCCACGGAAAGCACCGTTAATATGATCACAGTAACAAAAGTATCAACAAAAAAGCAGCAGAAGGAATTCCTGAATCTGGCGCTGGATCTGTATAAGGGTAATCCTTATTACGTACCACCCATGTGGATGGACGAGAAGAAGATTTTCAGCAAGGATTACGTTTACAACACATCCTGCGACAGTGAATTCTTCCTGGCATACAAAGACGGGAAGCCTGTAGGCCGTATACAGGGCATCATCCAGAAGGACGCCAATGCCAAAAACGGAGAAAAACGCGCCCGCTTTACCCGCATAGAGGCAATTGACGACGATGAAGTTTTCAAGGCCCTCTTTGATGCGGCAGAGGACTGGGCACGCAGCAAGGGCATGGATACCATCCAGGGTCCTATCGGCTACAGTGATCTGGAAAAGGAAGGTCTTCTGATTGAGGGATTTACTACTCCCGGCAACTTTGTAACCACCTACAACCATCCTTACTACCAGAAGCGCATAGAGGCTCTTGGTTATAAGAAGGAGGTAGATTACACAGGGTCATTCCTTTACGGGCCGGAATCTGAAGAAACGCTTAAGGAGATGGAAGAGCTTGTGAACTTTATCTTCAAGCGCTATAAGCTGCATTTTGGAGAGTCAAAGAGCGGCTCTGATTTCCTTAAAAAATACTCTGAGGGAATCTTTGACCTCATTGACAAGTCCTACGAGGGTCTTTACGGGACCGTCCCTTTCACGGAGGGAATGCGCAAGCTCATGCTGGATAACTTCGGCCTTGTTATAAGTCCCAAGTATTCAGCAATCATCCTTGATGAGAACAACAAGCCTGTGTGCTTCGGCCTTGCAATTCCTTCACTCAGCAGGGCTTTCCGTGGTACGCGCGGCCATATCACTCCCGGAGTTGCCCTGCGTTTTCTCCAGTGCATCAGCAAACCGGAGAGCCTGGACCTTTGCATAATAGGCGCAGACCCTGAATATGTGAACCGCGGAGTATCTGCCGCCCTGTCCCTTGCCATCATGAAGATGCTCAAGGATTCCCCCACACTGAAATGGGCCGACACCTGCATTAACCTGGAAGACAACTACGCCATCCAGAACCAGTGGAAACGCTTCCGCAGGGATACTCCCAAGCGCTACAGGGCTTATGTGAAGACGCTATGATAAAGGTTTTAATAGACTGCTTTGGCGGAGACCGCTGCCCCCAGGCACCTGTAGAAGGCGCCCTGGCTGCGCTTGCCAAGAATCCGGACCTGCACGTAATGCTGTGCGGAGACCAGGAAATCCTCCAAAAGGAGCTATCCGGCAAAGTTTACGATTCTTCCCGTCTGGAGATTGTGCATGCCCCGGAAGTAATTGGCTGTGATGAAAAGCCTACGGACGTTGTTCGCCTCAAACGCAACTCCTCCATGATGAAGGCCATCATACTCCTGAGAGACCGTGACGACATATCGGCTATGGTCTCCACAGGTTCCACAGGAGCGCTGGTAACAGGAGCCCTGGTGCGACTTGGCCGCATACCAGGCGTAATACGTCCGGCATTCTGTCCTATCCTCCCTACCATGAACGGAGGTATTGTGGGCATCTGCGACAGCGGCGCCAACGTGGAAGTCACACCCGCCCACCTGAGGCAGTTTGCCATCATGGCCTCACTGTATATGGAGAATGTTTACGGCGTAAAGAGCCCGCGTGTAGCGCTCCTGAACGTTGGAAAAGAGGCCGAAAAAGGAGACGAAGTACGTCAGGAAACCTACAAGCTCCTTCAGGAGACGGAGTCTGTGAACTTTGTTGGCAACATGGAAAGCAGGGACCTCCTCTCCGGCAACTATGACGTGGTTGTTGCCGACGGTTTCTCCGGCAACGTACTTGTGAAAACCACAGAAGGCACCGCCCTGGAACTTTTGAGTAAGCTTAAAAAGGAGATTTTCAGCCGGACCATCTACAAGATAGGCGCCCTCCTTATGAAGAAGATGTTTGCCGATATGAAAGAGTTCATGAATTACCAGAACTACGGCGGCAGCGTCCTGATAGGTACCTCAAAAGTGGTTGTTAAAGGTCATGGCTCCTCCAACGCCACGGCCGTGGAAAAGTGCATAGAACAGGCATACCGCATGGAAAAGAGCAGCCTGTCTGCCAAAATTGAAAAAGAAATAAGTAAATACGAACACTATGATGTTTGAGAAAGTACAGGCAATACTTGCAAAACAGCTTAGGCTGGACCCTTCCAAGATTACTCCCCAGTCATTGATAAAGAAAGATCTGGGAGCTGACTCACTTGATATTCTTCAGCTTCTTATGCGCATTGAGGACCAGTACGGAATAGTCATTCCGGACCAGGCCCTGGCCAAGTTTGAAACGGTAGCCGACGTTGTGGACTACCTTGAAAAACAGGAAGTAAAAATTGATTAACCGCCGATGAATTCCCGCAGCAGCGATGTTGCGGGGATTTCTTTGTCCGGGACAGGTGTGAAGTAGTGGATGAACTTCAGGAGCCTGTGGCTCTCACTGTATTCCGGGCAGTTTTGCGGGACACTGCGCAGAATAGGTTCTGCGTGGTTTTTCATTACCGCAAACTCAATGAGGTAGGCGCTGTTGAACATTACGTCTGCCATTTCCTGGTAAGGGTAAATCCACTTTTCCTCTGCATCCAGCACGTTTTGCCAGTTGGATATTGATTCCCTTGCCGTGAATGCGCCCTTGTTGTAGTCACGTACGATGCGCCTTAAGAGGCGGTTGTCGCTTGTAGGGATGGCGTTATGGTCGTCCAGGTTGGTGCCGGTGAGGGTGTTGATAAAGATGCGGAACTTTGCCTCCTCCGGGATGTCCTGTGTGAGGGCCGGGTTGAGGGCGTGGATGCCTTCTATAAGGAGTATACTCCCCTCTCCAAGGCGGAGGCGTTTGCCATTGTATTCCCTCATGCCGGTGACAAAGTTGTATTCCGGTACATCCACTTCTTCCCCGCCGATGAGTTTCATGATGTCACGCTCCATAAGGGCGTGGTCCACGGTGTCAAAGTTGTCAAAGTCATAAGACCCGTCCGGGAATTTGGGAGTGTCTACGCGGTTTACAAAATAGTCGTCCGTAGACATTGAGATGGGCTTGAGGCCGCAGGCCTTGAGCTGGATGGAAAGCCTCTTGCAAAAGGTGGTTTTTCCAGATGATGAAGGTCCTGTGATAAGAACTACCTTGAGCGGATTTTCACAGCGGTTCCGGCGCTCTATCTCCTCTGCAATCTTAACTATCTTCTTTTCCTGCAGGGCTTCCGCTATCTGGATAAGCTCACTTGCGTGACCGTTGATGAAAGCCTGGTTCACGTCTCCTACAGTGTTCAGGCCCATGATTATGTTCCAGCGCAGGGCTTCCTGGAAAATCTCATAGGTCCTGGGCTGATCTACAAAACATGCCACCTTTGAAGGGTCATGGCGTGATGGACCAAGAAGCACCAGTCCGTCCTTGTAGGGCTTGACATCCCAAACCGTAAGATAGCCTGTACTGGGCACAAGTTTACCGTAATAATAGTCTGTTGTGTCTCCAAGTGTGTAATAGTCCGTGTAGGCTTCACCGCTGGTTTCCAGAAGGAGCACCTTGTCCATGTGGCCGCTCTTGCGGAACTCCTTTATAGCTTTTTCCGTCTGGACATCGTACCTGTGGAATGGCATGTCCTTTTCCACAAGTTCCTTCATCCTGGCCTCAATGGAGGCTACGTCTGCCTCTGAGACGGGGCTGCCGTCGGCCTTCCTTAGGTGGAAGAAGATGCCGTGGCTGATAGGATGCTCCATGTAAAGCTTGCTGTCCGGGAACACGTCCAGGCTGGCCTTGTACAGTAAAAAGCAAAGCGAGCGTGAGTACACTCTCATCCCGCTCGCTTCACGGACGTCCATGAATTCTACGTCCTTATTTTGATATACTTTGAATTTGAGGCCTTGAGACACATTGTTGACCTTTGCGGACACAACCGGGTAAGGCAGGTTGCACTGGAACTCCGTCAGCATCTGGACCAGGGCGGTTCCTTCCGGGAAACGCTTGGACTCCTTGGTGTTCTTACAGTAAACTTGGACCATGAGGCTATTTTTTAATGGGGCAAAGGTAGTAATTGTGTAACAAAATTACAATAGCGGACCGGCGTAAATTTTTAGCAAAATTTCCTTGATTTCCGGAGGATAATCTTTGGAACACTGGTCCAGATGCTGTCTGAAGGCATCCAGTTCCTTGTCTGTGTAGGAATAGGCACGGGTGCCGTCAAGCAAGTCTTTAGCTATATAATTTGTGGGCCACAGGCGGTAGGCATCTTTTATACGGGCATCAATGAGTGCTGCAACTTCTCTGTTGAAGGCAGCCTGGGTGAGGCCGCGAAGGGCTTCCAGTTCTTCCCTGTGAAGAGGCTCCGTAACCGCAATGTGAACCCGGCCCTTTTGTTGGGTAATGCCAGTAAGGATTGAATTGAAATCCTCTCCCGGTTTTTTCACATAAGGCTTACCGGATGACTTTTCATACAGTTCAATGGCTTTCAGGATGTCACAGGGTTCCCACTCGTAAGAGATGGCAAGAGGACAGATGTTCAGGCTGGCAATGGCCTCCACCTTGTCCGGGCCGCCGCCAAGGCCGAACATCTTGATTATGCCCTGGTCTGTAGAGTCCAGTCCGTCCTTTGTGCGCCCGTTTCTCTGGGCTATCCATACGCTCTCATGCTTTTGGCTTATGGCGTAGTGCATATACTCTGACACGTAACGGGATTTTATAAGGAAATCACGCGGAGAAGTAACCGTAGTGGGCCGCTCTATACGGAACATCTTATTGCTCTTTCCAATGTCTATAACAAGCTGCCCGTGCATCAGGTTTGCGCCGAATGTAATCTCTGACGTGCGCCTTCCGGCATCCAGAAGCAGTACCTGGAGGAATGCGGCGTCAAGCATAATGTCCCGGTGGTTGGACACAAAAAGGTAGTCCGTACCGGGATCCAGTCTCTCCATGCCTTCTACGGACAGTCCGTCCGTTGTCTTGTGTACCAGTGAGTAAATGGCGTCATACATGAACTTCCTCTGGAACTCCTCAGTTGTGCGGCAACTGCCGATAAGTGCGGCAATCTCATGAACGGAGCGTTCCGGGAAAAGGAAGTTGCATACCAGCGGGAAATACTTGTCGCTTACCATGCGTTGCATGGCGGCAGGTATTTCCTGGTCATTATAAGGACGAATATCGTCAAACATGTTTTTTCCTCAGGTCTATGAACTTAACCGGTTTGCGGGACTTGGCCGGGTAGTTTATGGCGTGTATTTCCTCCACGGGATAGGTTTCCACACGCGGCGCTACCCTTATCCTGGAGCGGAAGCGGTCCTTAAGGTCTTTGACATAGTCAAAGTCCGGTTTGGACTTGAGTCCTATCTTTACTATGACATCGTCCAGACCGGCGTCTGAATCTTCCACCACTATTACGTAATTCTCCACATAAGGGGTGTTGTCCAGGACGTCGTTTATTGCCGGAGGGTACAGCGTGGTGCCCTTGAGCTTGATCATGTTGTTCTTCCTGCCGAGGATTGGCGTAAGGCGGAAGCTGTTGCGGCCGCACTTGCAGGGCTCCGTAATCTTTGCGGCAATGTCTCCCGTGCGGAAACGCAGAAGGGGCATGCCTTCCACGCCAAGGGTTGTAATAACCACCTCTCCAGGCTGGCCGTCCGGCACGGGCATATTGTCCGGGCCGATTATTTCCACAATCACCAGTTCCGGATGCAGGTGGCCGCCGCAGGCGTACGGGCACTCTGAGAATGTAGCGCCCATCTCTGTGGATGAATAAGTGGCGTAGAGTTCCACGTCCCACTTTTCCTTGATTCTCCGGCCCAGAAGATTAAGGGATAAGTCCTGTTCCCTGAGGCCTTCTCCAATGCCGATAATGCGCTTGATTGAGGAATTCCTGTAATCCACGCCGTGATCCTCGGCCCACTGGATAAGGCGCAGTATGAACGACGGCACGCACATTATAGTGTCCGGCTTAAGGCGCTGGATGGTGTCCCACTGCAGTTCCGGGATGCCGTTGCCTACACGTATGACACCGGCTCCAAGTTCCCTAAGGCCCAGGAAGTATGCCAGGCCTGCCATGAAGCGTTTGTCAAGGGTAACCATGAGCTGTACCACGCTTCCAGGGGTAACGCCTGCGCACTCAAAGCTCTTTTTCTCATTGTATGCAAGGCGTTCCAGGTCCTTCTCCGTGCAGCCGAAGGTGACCGGGTCTCCAAGGGTCCCGGAAGTGGTGATATAGTCTATAACCTTTTCCTTTGGGACGCAAAGGAATTCGTCGTTGAAAAGCTGGAGGTCCTTCTTCTCTGTGAACGGGATTTTCTGAAGGTCCTCTATTGTGCTGATACGGTTAACGTCTATATGACACTTGCGGAATATGCGTTGATAATAGGTAGAATGCTCCTGCAAGTACTGCAGGGCCTCATGCAGGCGCTCTTCCTGGAAGGATTTGATTTCTTCCGCGCTCCTGAATTCTATATCGGCATTCATATTAGAAAGACATGTTGTGAAGCCAGGTCAGGAACTCCGGCATCCAGTTAGAGGTTTCTTCATTCTGTTTCTCCGGATTTGCGCCAAATCCGTGCCCGCCGTTTGTATAGCGGATGTAATGATGAGGCACGTGCGCTGCGCTTAAGGCCGAATCCAGAAGTATAGAGTTGTGATAGTCCACAACGTCGTCATCCTCACAGTTGAGCACAAATACCGGGGGCATATCGGCCTTGGCGTGCTTCTCCATTGACAGGGAGTCCCTGAGGATCTGTCGGCCCGTGTACCTTTCTCCAAGAAGGCCCAGGCGGGAACGCTTGTGGACATAACGCTCGTCGCTCATGGTGACCACGGGGTATATTGCAGCAACAAAGTCCGGCCTGAGAATTGCCACGGAGGGCTTGAGGCCGTACTTTTCAAGGAAGTTGGTCTCCCAGAATTCTGCACCCATTACGGCAAGGTGACCTCCGGCAGAGAAACCTATAACGCCCACGGGGCAGGTCTTACGGGTCCTGACTATCTGTATGGCCCTCTGCAGGTCACATATCATATCCGGGTGGCGGTTGCCCCTGAGAACGCTGCGGTACTTGGCAACATACTCAAACTTTCCGGCAACGCGGTAACGCAGGACATAAGCCGCATATCCCTCTGATGCAAGGGCCTGGGCAACCATGGTGCCCTCTCCCTTACTGTCCAGCCAGTGGTAACTGCCGCCGGGACAGACGATAATGGCTGCACGGGGATCCCCTTCCGGAAGATATTCCGTGATTGTTACCTGCTTGGCCCCGCATGAGGTACCGTCCCAGATTTTAATCTGTGCCCCTGCCATTACGGGCAGGAGGACTGCTGCAAGGATAATAATATATCTTTTCATAGTCATTGTGTATTTTCAGTTTTGTACCAGCGCTGGTAGAAATGTCTCATTGAGCGCGTAAACTCCTTTATATCTGCGTCTTTTGGAACTGTGACCCTCTGCCCTACCTCCAGGGTGAGCCGGCCTTTCCTAAGGAAAAAGTCATGCTTTGGAAGCACATCCGTGAAGCCCTTTATGCAAAGCGGCAGAACTTCAACTCCCAGTTCTTGAGCTGTAAGGAAGGGGCCGCGGTGGAAACGAAGTATTTCTCCGTCAAGGCTCCTGGTACCTTCCGGGAATACTACTATTGAATAACCCCTGCTCAGGAGGTCCTTCACATGCGCTTCATTCCCGTAGTGTCCCTTAGCTGCGGGGTAGAATTCTGCCTTTCTAAGGATATACCTGTAAAGGGGGAAGTTCCATACCCAGTTGTTGGTGGTAAATGCCAGTTTGGGATTAAGCGCCATTATGGCAAGTACATCCAGATGGCTCTGGTGGTTGCAAACGTAAACCGCCGGCTTGGAGAAATCCTCTCCATACTTGTTTATAAGGCTGTACCTGGCTCCGGGAACGGTGTAGATGGCAAGCCTTGATATGTTTTGGATGACTTTGTGGAAACGCAGTTTCTTCTTTTCACTGTCCTTGCCTATGAGGAAGAACAGGAACGCCCATATAGTGAGGCCTCCCATGACAATTCCGTAAACAAGGCAAATCCATAAAGTCTTGAGGATGGAGCCTATGGTTACAGGGGACCTCCTGGGTTTGCCGTTTTTGGTGGTTGCCCAGCGGTAAAGCAGCGGCGGTAAATAGCAAGCCATTACCACAACCGTAAGCATGCCTATTACCGTTACAAGGCCAAGGGAACGCATTGCGGGATGCTTTGCAAAAGCCAGGACTCCAATGCCGATGAACATTATCAGTGCGCTGAGTATCACTGCGTTCTTGAAAGAGTGAAGGATAGGTTTGCCGGTTTTCCTCTCATAGACCAGTCCTTCCGTGATGAAGATTGTGTAGTCGTCCCCCATGCCAAATATGAAGGTGGCAAGGATGATGTTGACTATGTTGAAGCTGAGTCCGGCAAAGCCCATTATGCCCTCTATCCACACCCAGCTTACCGCAAGTGGCAGAAAGGCCAGGACAGCAAGGCTGAAACTCTTGAAACTGATAAGCAAAAACAGGAAAACAATGATTGAGCACAGGATGCCGATAGTGTTGAAATCCTGGCTCAGAGCCTCTACCAGGCTGGCTTGCGGCGCTACCTGGGGCTTCTGGTGGTCAAGGGCGTCCAGGAAAGGCTGGAATGCGTGTGCGGTGAAGCCGTGCCTGAGGCCGGCGGCAATGAGACTGTCGGCAAGGGCGGGATGGCTGCTCTCCAGCTGCTCCCATGCATCTTGAGAGCTTGAAGGAAGCAGTGATTCAAGAACGGCGAACCCCTTTTCCTGCTCTGCCGTCATGTAGTTGATATTGTGCAGGTTGCTGTCAAATCCAACCTTTTTGCCCTCAAAGGCAAACAGAACCGTAAGGGCCAGGAAAGCAATGAAGACCAGCCTGCCGGGCTTCAGTTGCGGATTAAGCCGAATGGTGTTCCTGGGGCCCTTTGCCTCCGGAAGGAATATCGGCAAAAATACCAGCACAAAGATTATGGTGCCAAGAAGCATCATGGCTCCAATGAAACCAAAGTCCCTGAGGGCTGGGGCTTTCATAAGAAGAAGGCCAAGGAAAGCGCCAACCGTTGTTATATTGCCAACAAGGAGAGGCTCCACCTGCTGGCGCAGCGCTTCCCTCTTGTTTGGTTCATACTTTAGATGGTCTACGTAATGGAGCGGATAATTTACCGCTATGCCAATAACTGTGCATCCTATTCCCAGGATAATGATTGAGATGCCCGGTTTTACAAGGGCTATGGCCCCAAGGGCAAACACTGCACCGAATCCTATTGAAAGCAGTATCCACAGTACATCCGTGACGCGTTTGTAACTGAGCCAGAGCACTATGCTTATAAGCAGCGCCGCAATGACAAGTGCAATCAGAGAATCCTTCTTGATTCTTCCGGCATTCTCAACGGCTACCTCAGGCCCTCCGGTAGAGTAGATATGAACCTCCGGGTAACTGGCCTGAATGGCAGCTTTTACTTTGTTAAGGCTGTCTGTTAAAGCAGCGTTCATTGCGCTTTCACTGCCGCCGTAGGGAGAATCAAAGAAGATAATGCCGGTGGAGCCGTCTGCTGTAAATATGTACCCTTCTTCCATCATCACTGACGGACCTTTGGCTGCAAGCCTTAGCGGATCATGGCGTACATAGTTGGAAAGGACGGCATTGGGAGACATCAGGAGGTTTTTGTTTTCCTCCATCATCCTGTCAAGGTAGCCCGGGATGGCAAGGAGTGAATCTGCCTTTGCCGGGTCTGGAGTTATGGAGAAGACGTCCATGTCTGCGGCCGGCATGTCCCATTGGCTGTCAAAGGCATACATGGCGTCCAGTTTCTGCTCTATGGTGCCGCCTTCAAAAAGCACGGCCATCTTTTCCTGTCCTTTTGTGCTTTGGCCCTGCGGCAGGAAGTCCGTTATGTCTTCACTGAATGACAGTCTGGAGGCGCTCAGGACACTCAGCCCCACAATAACGCCCAGAATAAGCGCCGCCAGGCCCTTGTGCCCGGAGAGAAAGTCATAGATATTCAGGATAAAGCGTTCCATTCCTTATCCTACAAAGATACAAATTTTTCGGCTTAATTGTATAATTACAATTAACCAACCGTCTTAGGTTTATTATCGTCCCAATGATAGATCTCTCCTACCCTCCCCTTGGACCAGGTCCAGTTGCCTTGCCCATTGCCCCCTTGGACCAGGTCCAGTCAACATTTGGACGAGGTCACATTTCATGTGCTGGACCAGGTCCAGGCACCATGGCTCACAGGTACCTGTAGTGCACATACGGTGGACCAGGTCCAAGGGGTAAAATGTGACCACGTCCAAAAATGGTAGAGACCACGTCCAAAAATGTGCTGGACCAGGTCCAGGGGGGGGACCAAAGGTCCAGGTTTGATGAGTGTGCTACTGGCGCAGGGTGCGGAGCAGGATACGGGGCCAGCCGTAGAACAGGGCAAGGAAAAGACCGGCGGTGTTCAGGGCCGTTATGCGCATGAAATCACGCACGGGGCGGAAATGGGAAACACGGTCCTCAGGATAATTGACTTGTACAGGTACCGGAACAAGCCGGAGGCCCTTCCAGGCGCTGAAAAGCAGCAGGGAAAGCTCTGCCTCATAGCGAGCGCTCATCACGCTCAGTGACGGCAGGTCATTGAGCGGATAAAGCCTGAAACCGGTCTGGGTATCAGGAAGAGAGATGCCGGAATAAAGAGCAAATGTGCCGTTTGAGAGCTTGTTGGCAAAAGTGGCGCCGCTACCCTTTCCGCGAGTGTCTCTGGAGCCAACCACAAGAGTCCTCTCCCCTTTTTGTGCCAGAAGAAGCGGAATGTCCTCCGGGTAATGCTGGCCGTCGGCATCAATTGTGACGGCATACGCGTATCCCATTTTGCGGGCAAGGATAAAGGCCGATTTGAGCGCTGCGCCCTTGCCACGGTTACGCTTATGCGTGATTACCTTGACTGAAGGATACCTGACAAGGATGAAGGGAGTTGCATCCGTGCTGCCGTCATTGACCACAATAAGATCAAGCCCTTGGGAAAGAGTGCGTTTGAGCACATCTTCAAGAGTCCTGGCATTGTTGTATGTGGGAATGACAGCTACGGTGTCCGTCATACGCTCAGAGACATTTTTGCATAGCGTTCTCCCTCTGGGGAAGATAATGCTAAGGATACGGTGTTCTGGTCCTGGAATGTCCACTCAAAGCGGACCAGATTTCCATCTCCAGGGAATACCGGAGAGAGGAATTTTATCTCCTTGGCACTAACCAGTTTACGGTCTCCCATAAGTTCCAGGGCCATCTGCAAAATGGTTACGCCCGGGGTTATGGGATAGCCGGGGAAATGGGCCTTGTATATGGGGCTTTCCGGGAGAAGACGTACCGTTGCGGCGTTGTCTTCACGTGAAACTACAGTATATAATACACCTTCCAGCATTATTGGGAAACTATGTCTTTAAATTCAATCATTGTCCAGCTTTGGTCAGTCTCTTCAAGTAAAACTGTTTTAGGTAAACGCGTTGCTGGATAATAAGTTACTGTTATTTTACAGAACAGTTGCTTTAAGTCACGCCTGAGAGGAACAAGTTCTTCTTTTCCTTCTTCAAGAGGAGTTATGCGGAAGTCCTTTTCCGTTGGCATGCGGAAGCGTTTGTCTCTGGATTCCCCGTCCATCTCCATCACTGATTGTACAGGTGACAGGGTTTCCCAGCGGATATATGACGGCTTCTGCAGTAAGACGGTTCCGCTGCTCAAAAGGTCCTGTTCCATCAAAGGAGTGTGGCGCCTCAGGGTCCACGAAGCCTTGAAAGAAGATTCCTGTGCTCCTGCCTCAAGCCAAAGCAGCAGGAAACAGAATATGAGCAGCAGCCGCTTCATTATTTTGCAATGAGAAAGCACCCTGCAAGGATGAGGAAAACTCCAATCCACTGTGCCAGGTCCACGCTCTCCTTGAAGAATATTATGGACACAAACATTGCAAAGAGGAAACTCAGCGATGTAAGCGGATACACCTGGTGGAAAGGATACTGCCTTACCATATATACCCACTCTACCATCATGGCAATTGCGCATATTCCGGAAAGTGCCAGCGTCCAGTTAAGGAAAATGCCGTCCCTGAAGAAAGCCCAGCTCCAGCTGAAGGAAGGCATCTTGTCCGACGCCACCTTAAACAGAGACTGCGCCGTGCACATAAGGATTGCCTGAGTTACGGCAAGAAAAATCAGTTTGAACATAAAACAACAGCTATTGCCCTTTCATGGCCAGGCAGCCCGGACGCATCCATCTTGGGGGTGCGTTCATCGTACCAGCCTACCAGGGCGGTGTCAATATCTCCCAGGCCGATCTGCATATATGCGTCCTCAAGTGCACTGAGGAATGACCTGCCTGCGTGTGAATAAGTGGTATTGTAGCCGTGGCAGCCAAGCTTGATGGCAACTACGGAACCAATGGTATTGTGAGTAGAATTCATGAAATGGACCGGTCTGCGGTCTTCCAGGAAAAGCTCCGAATTCTCCATGCAGCCGTAGTCCGTTGCGGTAATGATTGCATCCGGCTTTTCAAGCCCGGCCTTCTCCAGCGCTTTTACGGAGCACCAGAGAGCCCTTTTGAGGATACGGCCCATGCGCCGGCCCTCAATAGGAGAAACCACCTCCCTGAAGTCCGGATCCTCTGCCCCAAGGGACACAATGCTCAGTATCTTGACATCACGCATCATAGGCCGAAAGTATTATGGATGAGTCATTTCCACCAAAGCCGAAAGCGTTGCACACTATATGTCTCAGTTCCTTTTGCAGTGGCTCCACCTGAGGCACAACGCACGCAGGGTCCGGAGTGCTCCAGTTTAGTTGCCTTGGCACAAAGCCGTGCTGCATGGCAAGAAGGCAGAAAACTGCCTTTATGGAACCGGAAGCGCTGGTAGTATGCCCTGTAAAAGGCTTTGTGGAAGATACAGGCGGCACAGCATCCCCAAAGATTCGCCTTATGGCAGCGCTTTCAGATGCGTCGTTGTTGGGAGTTCCGGTACCGTGTGCGTTCACATAGTCAACGGCCGATGGCTCCAGCCCGGCCATTCCAAGGGCCTTCTGCATTGCAAGGAAGGCGCCCTCCCCTTCCGGCGAAGACGCCGTCTGGTGGAAAGCATCGCAGGCGTTGCCCCATCCGCTAAGCACAGCGATGGGCTTAACTCCGCGCCTGAGAGCGCTTTCCTCCGTTTCAAGGACAAGATACGCCGCTCCCTCGCCCAGATTGAGCCCGGCTCTTGAAGCGTCAAACGGCCTGCATGGCTCCCTATCAAGGATCATAAGTGAATTGAAGCCATGGAAATGATAGGCCGACAAACTCTCGCTCCCTCCGCACACAACGCACTCACACTTGCCGCTTCTCAAAAGATTTGCGCCATAGATAATGGCATTTGTGGCCGATGAACAAGCCGTAGAAACAGTGGTGGCCCCTTTGCATCCGCCAAGGAACTCCACCGCCAGATCTGTAGATGTCCCGCATCCATGCAGCGGAGACACCTTGGGATAAATCTTCTCCGTCAAATCCATTCCACCAACGGTAGTACCACCAATTACTGGAATGTTTTGGAGGGATAATTGTCCCGGGAGGGAGGCATTCCCCGGAGCATCGGCATTATTTTTTGCGGAGGGGGATGCCTCCCTTCCGGAAATAAGTGCCTGTTCAAGTGCTTCCTGTAATGCCAGCACAGACATCAGTGATGTCCTGGGCCAGGCCGAGGCTTCTGCAACCTGTATGCCTGCCAAAGCTGCCATCTCTTCATTGGAGAGATGCACTTCACCGGCGGGGAGGCCTTCCGGGCCGCCCTTGAGATAGGTGACGGGGCCTATGCCGCTGCGGCATGAGCGCAGTGCGTTCAGGCTGGCGGCCTTGCCGCAGCCTATGGCGCTTACTACACCGGCGCCGGTTATGACAAGCCTTTTATTCAAGCTACTTTGTGCGGTTATTTGCAATATAATCGGCCATTACGGCTACGCTTTGGAAAACCTGCCTGCCTTTGGCGGGATTATCAATCCTGATGCCGTAATTCTTCTCAAGGAGGACAATCAGCTCAAGGACGTCTATGCTGTCAAGTCCAAGGCCGTCATCTCCAAAGAGAGGCGCGTTATTGTCTATGTCTTCAGGCATCATGCCGTCCAGATTCAGGGCTTCAATCAGCTTGAGTTTAACTTCTGTTATAAGCTGTTCCATAATTATTTGCTTACTATCCATGCCTGGGCGGTCCACTCAGTTTCTGAGGGGCAGTCTATCCAGGCAACTATTGCATCACGGGTAATCCTGTCCTGGAAAACCTGATGCACAATTTCATCTATTTGCGGGCGGTCATATCCTTCAAGGAGGAAGGCTCCGGTTTCTCCCTGGTATTTGTTGCGTATGGCAATTTCTCCGGCAACGGTGTTGGGGAGAGTGTATACAAAGAGGGACGGGGACGGGAAATCCTCCATGCTCTTTGCATAGTTAAGGTCATTTGCAAGGCAGCCGCGGCGGCTGAAAATCAGCACGGCGCGGTCTTCCCTTTCCGTGAAGCGGTCACTGTCATCGGCAACAAGCATCTCCGCAAGGAGGAAGCCCAGTTTGGACAGCGTGTCCATCTTGAAGAACTTGGGGTAATTGCCCACAAGCTTCCTGTAAAGGGCGGTGAGGTCCGTTCCTGAAGCAATGCTTACCATTTTCATAGCGAACCTCCTTTTCTAAGGAGCAGGGCTCCGTTTACTCCTCCAAAGCCTGAGAGCAGCTTGATGATGGCGTTCCCGCTTGCCGGGCGTTCCTGGGCCGATATATTCACCGGACGGCTTACGCCAAGCTCCCCAAAACCCTTTGAGGCGGGGATGAAACCCATGTCATGGGCTCCCATGCAAACTATGACTTCCACCAGGCCGGCGGCACCCATGGTATGGCCAAAGTAGCCTTTGAGGGCGCATACGGGCACGTGGCTAAGGCCGGCGCGGTCCAGGGCTATGGCTTCCATCTCGTCGTTATACGGAGTTGCGGTGCCGTGGACGCTTACAAAGGACAGCCTGTCTTCCTTGGCCAGGCTTTCCAAGACGTAGCGGAGGCATTTGAAACTGCCCTCGCCTGTGCGCGACGGGCCGGAGATGTGGTTTGCGTCGTTACGGATTACCCCGTCTACAATCTCCCATGGGCCTTCATCGGCACACAAGACCATAGCGGCTGCCGCTTCCCCAAGATTGAGGCCCTGGCGGTCTTTGTCAAATGGACGGCAGGGCTCAGGAGATATGGCCTTGAGGCAGTCAAAGCCGGTTTCTATGAAGGGGCTCTGGACCTCTGCTCCTACCACAATCACCTTGTCAAATGCGCCAGAGCGGATCATGCGCATACCCTGAAGCATGGCCGCAACGCCGGAAATGCAGGCGTTTGATACCACAATGGGTGTGGTTTTGACGCCAAGGGCATCGGCAATTCTGCGGGCGCTCAGGGCAAGGGAGATGTCTTCCCTGCCGATAAATTCCACATTGCCTTTTGCGGTGGAGAGGATAAAGCCTGTCTTCGGCGTGATTTCAATGCCGCTTATGGCCTTTTGCGCTGCCTCCAGGGCTATATTCTCAAAGAAGGAATGGCCGGTGAATCCGTTACGGGAGAAGTACTGTTTGCTCCTTCCCTCACGGATTGCCTCAAGCACGGAGGTAACCGTGCTTCCAAGAGGCGTTACAAGGCCTGTTCCTATTGAGAATACCTTTGTCATTGGGCCTGGGCAAGTTTAAGGGTGGCAGAAGCAATGAGCTCATCTCCCGATTTCACCTCCACATCGGCCATGGAAATCTTGATGAAGTCCTGGATAATGTTCACGTGGGTGGTGAGGCACTCTCCCCTTTTGGGAAGACGTTTTATCTGATAATTCTTTACCTGGCCGATGAAACCCACTGACACGTCCACGTGGAGGATGTACTTGGCGTAATAGCCGTTGCGGGCAGCGCAGGCCTGGGCCATGTGCTCCATAAGCCCGGCGGCGGAAAGTTCATCCCCGTCCATGAGCATATGGCCGTTTCCTACGGTAAGGGTCACGGTAGCGTCCTTTGCGTCGCAGAAAAGAAGTTTTTCCACAAAGCGGAAGGGCGGCTGCTGTGGCAGGATATCGTCCATCAATATGTCTTCAAAAGGCTTCATCAGCTCCAAAAATCATAAAAGTTAAACCACTGGTCCGGCCACTTCCTTACAACCGTTTCCATCTCCCCGGCAAAAGCGCGGGCTATCTCCCCGGCGCTGTTCCCATGAATGGGTCTGAACAGCACGGTATATGTGCTGTAGCCTGTCTTCATGCAGAATGCTGCCATTGTTCTGGCTTCCCTGGCTGCGGCAAGCCTGAAAGGCCCCGCTGGGAATGAGGCTTCTGCACCAAGAAACGGGCATCTGATCACTTTGTTTGAACCGTATGCCCTGTCTGACGGCATTGACACTATCTCTCCGTTTGAGAGGGCCGAGTTAAGTATGTAAAGGTGAGAAAGGTCTTCCTTTGCGGTGACCATGCTCACGTTCCCGCTTTCAAACATCTTTGTCCGGCCGGCCATGACGGTTGCTGTTTCCCCGGCATATACAAGCACGTTCATGTGCTTGCTGCTTTTCCGGATGTATCCGGACATTTCCCAGTTGCCCATGTGGCAGCTGTGGATCATGAAGCCGTCCTGGTCCTGTGACCATATCTGAAAATAATCTTCCCCGTCTACCTTTGCCTTGAACTTCTTGCCGGCGTATGCGGCAAAGCGGTCCAGCACAACCATGCCCAGGCTGAACATGTTAAGATATACGTGGACGGCGCTTTTTAAGGCGCCGTAATCCATCCTTTGACGGAAGAATCGCCATGAGGCATTTCTTCCATTGTGGTCAAAAATGATGTAAAAGGGTATTACCAGAGCCATAACTCCATACAGGAGCCACAGCGGCAATAATCGGAACAGCCAGATGAGACTGCGCTGCATCCATGGCGTTCCGTCTGTCTTTCCCCTCCAGGCTTTATGCTCCTGACTAGGCAACGTGATCCTGGATGAACTTGCAGAACTGGTCAAGGGTTACCAGATCCTTGAAATCCTCCGGCTTCATCTTATAGCCAAACTGGTCCTCTACAAGAACCACAACGTCAACTACTTCCAGGGAGTCAATGCCAAGGTCTTCCTTGAGGCGTGCGCCGCTTTCAATCTTTTCTTCTTCAATTTCAAGGTCTTCCACAAGGAAGTTCTTCACTTTCTCTTCAATTTCCTGAATGCTCATAATCTGTAAAAATATTTCGTTTAAAAAAGTTTACAAAGTTACTGAAAAATACGTAAATTTGCACGTATTTGGATACTAAAAGAACTTAAAACACAAATAAAATGGAAAAGGGTCCTATTTCTCAATTCATTACCCACAATTACCGTCATTTCAACTCTGCTGCGCTGGTAGACGCTGCAAAAGCCTATGAAGACCTTCTTAACAAGGGTGGCAAGATGTTCCTTGCCATGGCAGGCGCCATGTCAACCGCAGAACTGGGTCTCTCCCTTGCAGAGATGATCCGTCAGGACAAGATTTCCTTTGTCTGCTGCTCTGCAAACAACCTTGAGGAAGACATAATGAACCTGGTGGCCCACAACCACTATTACAGGGTTCCCGGCTACCGTGACCTCACTCCGGAGCAGGAACAGGAACTCATCAACAACCACTACAACCGCGTAACTGACACCTGCATTCCGGAAGAGGAAGCATTCCGCCGTCTGGAAAAGCACCTTGTAGAGGTATGGGACAAGGCAAAGGCAGAGGGCAAGCGCTATCTCCCCTATGAGTTCATCTATCAGATGATCCGCAGCGGCGTCCTGGAGCAGTACTATGAGATTGACCCCAAGGACAGCTGGGTAGTTGCCGCATGTGAAAAGGACATTCCTATCATCTGCCCCGCATGGGAAGACTGCACCACCGGTAACATCTTCACCGCTCATGTGATTCGCGGTGAGTATGACCCTCACATGGTAATCCAGGGCGTGGAAGTGATGATGTTCCTGGTAGACTGGTACAAGAAGAACGCTCCCGGCGTTGGCTTCTTCCAGATTGGCGGCGGCACCGCCGGTGACTTCCCCATCTGCTGCGTTCCCATGATGGAGCAGGATCTTGGATGGGAGGGCACTCCCCTCTGGGCATACTTCTGCCAAATCTCTGATTCCACCACTTCTTACGGCTCCTATTCAGGTGCAGTTCCCAATGAGAAGATTACCTGGGGCAAGCTTGCACCGGAAACTCCCAAGTTCATCGTAGAGTCAGATGCAACAATTGTTGCACCTCTTATCTTCGCATACGTACTTGGCTGGTAAGAAAACCATATTTGCAAAAGTGAAGGGCCTGTTCCGTAAAGAGCAGGCCCCTTCATCTTCTGCAGCCGTCGGCAAAGCTCCCGTTCAGGCACTTCCACTTTCCGTAAGTGAAAGCAAAGAGATAGCGGAGCTTGTGCATGCATGGGTGCGTGGCAAGGGTTATCGTCTTCCCCACCGCACCATTGCAGAGGCGGCCTCCAATATCGGCACAAATTCCGTTATGCTGCACCGCTACTTTATCAATTGCATGGGGCAGGATTTCCGTGCATGGAGAACCGCCCTGAGGATTGAAGACGCAAAACGGCTCCTTATAGAAGAGCCGTCACTTTCCTGCGCAGAGGTTGCCCGCATAGTGGGCATCCATGACAGGAGTAATTTCTTAAGGCAGTTTGTTCTGCTCACCGGTTGCACGCCGGATCAATGGCGCAAGAAGCAACAGGCCTGACAATCACCCCAGCGGATAAAACAAATTCTCGTAGCGGCTGTTCCAGCTGCGGTCATAGTGCTTGCGTATGGTGCGGGCGCTTGCAAAAGCGTTGAAATTGGCCCAAGCTTCAAGGAAAAGCACGGCAAAGTCTGTTCGGCCGTGAAGGGTAAGGGCAAAGAGAGTGTATACCGCTACAATATATACGCACGCGCGTTCACGGTCATCGGCCTGGGGTGTGGCGGGTGTTACAAGCGTGAGGCGCTGGCTCTGGGCAAAGGCTACGTCGGCAATTACATCGGCCAGAAGAGCTTCTCCGGCGGGCGCGTAAAACTGGGCCATATAGCGCTCTAAGGCGTATTTCTTTGCCTCTACTTCACTCTCAAGGGCCGGCATAGGATTGGGCAGTTTGGACTCAAAGTACTTGCCAAAATTGGCCTGTCCCCTCAGAAACTCAAGAGCCAGTACGCAGTAATCCCGTACGGAGGCTTCCACAACCATACTGAACGGTGCCTGAGGGTCAATAGCGGCCAATATTTGAGCTACACTCTTCATTCTGAGCGTAAATATACAAATTTTCTATTATTTTTGTGTCTATGAAAATTGTATTTCTTGATGCCATAACTATGGGAGACGCCTCTTTGAAGGAGATGGCGGCTCTTGGAGAACTTGTGACTTATCCCAGTTCAACCCCGGAAGAAGCCCGTGAGAGGGTGAGGGATGCGGACGTAGCCTGTCTTAACAAAGTGATTGTAGACAAGGCCTTTTTGGACGCCGCACCTAAACTCAAACTTATATGTGAGGCCGGGACGGGCATCAACAACATTGATGTCAAGCTGTGTGAGGAGCGCGGCGTTTTGGTGCGGAATGTGGCAGCATACTCTACGGACTCCGTGGCTCAGACTGCCTGGATGCACATCCTTAACCTTGCCGGCAGGGCATTCCACTACAATGAGTTTGTCCATGACGGCTCATACAGCCGTAACGTAGTTCATGTAGACTACCGCCACCCATTCACGGAGCTTACAGGTAAAACCCTGGGAATTGTGGGGATGGGCGCTATCGGCCAAAAGGTGGCTCTTATTGGCCGGGATTTTGGCATGAATGTCATATATTATTCAACATCAGGCACTTCCCACTGCAAAGACTATCCTTCTGTAAGCCTGCAGGAGCTTCTTTCACGCTCAGATGTAATTTCTATACATGCACCCTACAATGAGCGCACGGCCGGGCTAATCGGCTATGAGCAGCTTTCTCAGATGAAGCGCACGGCTTTCCTTGTAAACACCGGACGCGGGGGCATTGCAGTTGAAGAGGATTTGGCCCGCGCCCTGGACGAAGGCCTGATTGCCGGCGCAGCGTTGGATGTATACGTAAAGGAGCCGCTCCCTGCAAACAGTCCTCTTATGCAGTTGCAGCATCCTGAACGGCTGCTGCTTTCACCGCACATTGCATGGTACTCCCATGAAGCCCGTGCCCGTCTGGCGCACGAAATGGCTGAAAACATCCGGAAAGGGTGGTAACAACCCTGGCGCGTAAGTGATTGATGCTGAGATAAATACATGAATTAGGGTGCACTTGCAGGTGCACCCTAATTTGCTTAACATACTGATTATAAGTGGCTTAGGCGCCAAGGCGGACTTCCAGGCGCTTGCGGATTTCCTGGAGGAACTGGAGGGAAGTGAGGCCCTTGGGAGTGATGCCCTCTGAGAGGTTCACCAGGTCCTTTGTCTCAAGACCCTCGTTCAGGGTGTCAAAGCAAGCCTGTTCCAGCTGGTTGGCGTAGTTAACAAGCTCCGGCAGGTTGTCCAGCTCTCCCCTCTTGCGGAATGCGCCGCTCCAGGCAAAGATTGTTGCCATGGGGTTGGTGGAAGTTTCTTCACCCTTCAAGTACTTGTAATAGTGACGGGTAACGGTGCCGTGGGCGGCCTCGTACTCATACTTGCCGTCCGGGCTCACAAGTACGGAAGTCATCATGGCCAGGGAACCGAATGCGGTGGAGACCATATCTGACATAACGTCGCCGTCGTAATTCTTGCAGGCCCAGATGAAGCCGCCCTCAGAACGCATGACGCGGGCTACGGCGTCATCAATCAGGGTGTAGAAGTACTCTATGCCGGCGGCCTCAAATTTCTCCTTGTATTCGGCCTCATAGATTTCCTCAAAGATGGCCTTGAATCGGCCGTCATACTTCTTGGAGATGGTGTCCTTGGTGGCAAACCACAGGTTTTCCTTCACGTCAAGGGCATACTTGAAGCAGCTGTGTGCAAAACTGCGGATAGAAGCGTCCGTGTTGTGCATACCTTCAATGACGCCGGGGCCGGCAAACTCATGGATAACTTCCTCAATGCGCTGGCCTGATGCACCTTCAAATACCAGCTTTGCTACGCCGGGCTCTGAGGTCTGGATTTCCACGTCCCTGTAAACGTCTCCGTATGCGTGACGGGCAATGGTGATGGGTTTTTTCCAGAACTTCACGGCGGGGTGGATGCTGGGGATGGTGATAGGTGTGCGGAACACGGTGCCGTCCAGCATGGCGCGGATGGTGCCGTTGGGGCTCTTCCACATCTGATGGAGGTTGTATTCGCTCATCCTCTGCACGTTGGGCGTGATGGTTGCGCACTTGACGGCAACGCCAAGGCGCTTGGTAGCATTGGCGCTGTCAACGGTCACCTGATCCGATGTTTTGTCACGGTAAGGCAGCCCCAGGTCATAGTACTCAGTCTTCAGGTCCACAAAGGGAAGGATGAGCTCATCCTTAATCATTTTCCAGAGAATTCTGGTCATTTCGTCGCCGTCCATTTCCACCAGCGGCGTGGTCATTTTAATTTTTTCCATTTTATCTAAAAATTTGTCATTCTGAGTGTAACGAAGAATCTATTGTCTGTTCTTGTAGTAATTCATCAGGCAGCCGTCTGCCAGGATTTCCCTTTCCTCTGGCGTAAGGTTTTCAAAGTGAAGCTTTAGCGGGAGGCTCTTGCCGTCCTTGGTGATTACGCGGGCATCGGCCTCTTCTGCTCCGCCTAAAATGGCGCTGCGGATTCCGGGAACAAAGACATAGTCTCCTATCTGGTAGTCAAAGGGCGTATCCTTGTCAATGGTGAACGGGACTATTCCCCAGTTGATGCAGTTGCTGCGGTAGCGCTTGGTGGCGTACTCGTAGCAGATGTTGGCGTCTCCGCCCAGCACCTTCTGGCAGGATGCTGCCTGTTCACGGGCGCTGCCGTCTCCCGGCTTGTTGGCAAAGACGCATGAGCCAAGGGATGTTTTTTCTGCCGATGCACCTGCCACCTCAAGAGCCCTGCGAAGATCCTCTGAGACGACACCGGCCCTGCGGTTTCGGTCATCGGCCTGGATGCGCTTGCTTATGCCGACGTATTCCGGGACGCGCCTTGAAAGCGCAAACTCGCTGAGCTTTAGCGGATTGGAGCGGTAACTTGAAGTTTCACCTGAAGGGATGAGCTCGTCGGTTGTGGTGACGGGATCATGGATTACGGCGGCAAGTTCCAGGAGCATATTCTCCTGCATTGCGGGCATCACAGGCCAGTCCTTGATATTGGGACCGTAGCGGAGTTCTGTCTCCGGAAGAGCGTGGCCGAAACCGTTGTAGATACGCTTTTCATAAATATGCCCGTCAAACTGGTAAGGCTTGTGAGTGTCTTCGTACTCAATATCCGTAGCTGCGGTGATTACGCCACCGTTGGCTGCGGTTGCAGCAATGCTTCTGGCATCCATAAGTGCCACCATTGAAATCTGTCCCTGACCGGGCTTGGAGCCTTCACGGTTGGGGAAGTTTCGGGTGGTGTGTCTAATGCTGAGACCATTGTTTGAGGGCACGTCTCCGGCGCCAAAGCAAGGACCGCAGAAAGCAGGCTTGATGACAACGCCGGCTTCAAGAAGTTCCTCGGCAATATGATTGCGCGTGGTTGCAAGGTACACGGGCGTGCTCTGAGGATAGGCGCTCATGGTAAAGTAATCGTTGCCGATAGATTTGCCGCTGAGGATGCTTGCAGCCTCGCTCAGGTTGTCATAGGTGCCGCCGGAGCAACCTGCGATGATGCCCTGGTCGGCCTGAACCTTTCCGTTCTTAATCTTTGACAGGAGGTCCGGATGCACCTTGTCTCCAAAGCGCTTGACAGTGTCTTCCTCAATTGCTTTGAGCACCTTCTCAGGGTTGGCCTGGAGCTCATGGATGCTCACAGCGTTTGAAGGATGGTAAGGCAGGGCAATCATGCTTTCCTGCTTGTCAAGGTCTATGGTAATCATGGAGTCATAGTATGCTACTTCTCCGGGTTTAAGCTCCTTGTAAGCCTCCGGACGTCCGTGCATTTGGAAGTACTCCTGAACCTTCTCATCCGTTACCCAGATGCTTGTGAGGCAGGTGGTTTCCGTAGTCATGACATCAATTCCGTTACGGAAATCTATAGGGAGTTCCTTGACGCCGGGGCCGGCAAACTCCAGCACCTTGTTCTTGACAAAGCCGCTCTCAAACACGGCCTTGACAAGGCTTATTGCAAGGTCATGAGGGCCGATTCCACGGCGCGGCTTGCCTTCCAGCCATACCAGTACCACCTCAGGGGCGTTGATGTCCCAGGTGTTCTTGAGGAGCTGTTTAACCAGCTCACCGCCACCTTCACCTACACCCATGTTTCCCAGGGAACCATAGCGGGTGTGGGAGTCTGATCCCAGTATCATATTGCCGCAGGCGGTGAGGGCTTCCCTTGCATACTGGTGGATAACGGCCTGATTGGCAGGTACATATATACCACCGTACTTCTTGGCGGCGCTGAGGCCGAATACATGGTCATCCTCGTTGATTGTTCCGCCAACTGCGCACAGTGAATTGTGGCAGTTTGTCATTGCATAAGGCAGCGGGAATTCCTTAAGGCCGCTTGCACGTGCTGTCTGGATAATGCCTACATAAGTAATGTCATGGCTTACCATGGCGTCAAAACGGATTTTAAGTTTGCGGTTTTGAGATACACTCGTTCCGCTGGGTATGACAGATGTGTCATGAGCCCTGAGAATCTGGTAGGCAATTGTATTCTCGCGTGCCTCGTCTTTTGAGAGTGGCGCGGAGTCTGTTACAGTTTTTCCATTAAGGAGATAAACTCCGTTAGGGTTAAGTGTGATCATATATGATTGAATGTATAAATATTGTCAGTGCAAGCATGTCGGCCGCTCCGCCGGGAGATATTCCCTCTGCAGTATAGCGGTCACAAAGTGTCTTGAGATGCCCGGTCAGGCCGGGCATGACGGAATTGTCATTGCCGGTCATGACGGAGTTGTCATTGCCGGTCTGACCGGCAATCTCACTCAGGACTGCAGAGGCTTCTTGTTTCACCTCCTGAGCCCTCTCATAGCCCACACGCTTGAGAACGCAAGTGTCATCCAGTGTGGACATGATCTTTAGGAGTAGTTGTTGTTCCGGTGTGGTGCTTTGCTTGGAAGGGCATTGTTCTTCCGGAGCAGTGCTTTGCGTGGAAGGGCACAGCCTTTCCGGAGCATCGGCATTCTTTTTTGCGGAGGAAAGGGTGTGCCCTTCCAGCAGATTGCGGTAAAATGGCAGCCAGTCTTCAAAGAGCTCACGGTATCCCTCCAGGGCCATCTGCCTGGCGCCTCTAATCCCCTCACGATTCTTACACCCATCAACGGGCAATGACTGAGCCGTTTTTGTTAAGTGGTTGATTAACAGTTCTTTATGCATTGTCCTCCCATCGTTTCGGCCGGGAGGAAAGTGCGTAATTGCTTTATTATCAGCAAGTTGACTAAAACGGGCAAAAGAGTGGATGGCAATGCCAAGGCAGAAAATGGCTCCACGGTGTGTGTTGACGCCGCCGGTTGCGGCCATCATGGCCTCCTCCGCCTCAATTCCTGCAGAGCGGAGCTCTTCCGGAGTGGCGGCAAGCGCCATACGGGACCAGAACGGCCGGAGGGCAGCAATCCCTCGCTGCATTGTGTGATAGTTCATGTCCTTGTGCGCTCCAGAACCGTCCGGTCCCACCAGGCCTGGCTTAAGAGGAGTGTCAAGCTCCAAAAGCAGTGCCCGTTGAGCCATTGCTGCAAGCAGATAAGGGTGAGAGGTAGCAGGACACAGCGCCGCAGCCGATGCATAGTCCCCTGCGTTAATGAACGCACGTACTGTGGAGGCCGAAATGACAGAGGTGGCATCTGCGTGCGTTGGGCCTTGTGAGGCCGAAGAAAAGGCCGTTAAGCCGGCAGATGCCTCTAACCGGGGTATTTCTACCACATTGGGCATCAGGGAGTTATAGCGGGCTGTGAGGGGGTCAAGAGGTTCCGAACCTACAAAGCGGACGCTGGCCCCAATGGCCGGCATGATCCAGCGGGAGAAAAGGTCCAGGTCCAGCTGCATCTGAGTCTCTGCAGCGGTAGAAAGCTCCTTCAGGAAGTAGGTAGGGAACGTTGCAGATGAAATAGTATACGAGGAGCCTTCCAATACTATGATGGAATGAGATTCATTCGCTTCGCTCAGAATGACAGAGGGGGGGATCGGAATGTCAGAAGGTACGGGGGACATATCTCCACGCGCATCGGCATTATTTTTTGCGCGGGGAGATATGTTCCCCGTACCGATGGCAGATGCCGCTTTAATCATGGCAAGACGCTCAGAGTATGGGAAGTCTGAAACATCCTCCTTCACGGGTATTACAAACAGTGTATCAACCTGCTTTGAAGCCTGTTCCAGCAGGTATTGATGCCCAAGGGTGAAGGGATTGGCGTTCATGACAACAACGCCTGATCGGCCGGGACGGGCGTAACTTCTGAGGTATTCACAGTACTTCTCCAGTCCCCTGCCGTTTTCCATAAATACAGCCTCCGGGGCCTGTGCCAGCAGTCTGAATCCCAGACTCTCAAACACCTTAACGTATTCCGGCTTTGTGAAAACCTTGAAGTTAGCAAGGCCGGAATCTGACATTATCCTTGAGATAAGCGGAGTAAGGCAACCCTCAGAACGGAGAGACTCTGATACAGCCACGCACTTGATGATATCGGCCTTGATGCCGGCGCCGGCTAAGATTCCGCCGTCACGGTCCTGGAATACATAATAATGGTCCACTTCCTCCAGACGCAGGCCGCAACTGCGTAAGAACGCATCGGCCTGTTCCCTGAAGAAAGGAAGGCTCAAAGGGAGCTCAAGTATGGGACCGTGTTCCAGCATTATCTCTTCAGGCGTGCAATCAGCTCATTTCCAAGGGCTTCCTTGGCTTTGATGTGATCCAGGACGGCAGTTACAAATGAATTGGACTCAAAGTCACCGCGTACTTGGGAGAAGTCCTGTTCCTTGATGTTTTTGTCACCGTCGGCTCCAAAACCGGTCATGGAGGCCAGGTTGAATTCTTTGCGGGCGTCCTCGTAGAGTTCGTGGTCCAGGCCGATAACCGCCGTCTTCCAGCGCTCAACGATGTCTGTAACCTGCTCTGCAGTAATGCTTTCAAGCGGATAGCCAAAGAACTGGCCAAACTTGTCGTAGGCCCAGGTCCACTCTGCGTCGTAGTACTTGGAGTGAAGGTCCTGGAAGGCGTCAAAGAGTTCCTGAAGGCTCACCTTACCGGCTTCTACCTTGTCAAGGAGGTCCCTGACTGCATCCTTGGGAGCTATAAGGCCGCTGAGGTCTGCCCATAAGCCGCCGCCTATGGCGCAGCTTGGCCTCAAAGCCTCACGTATCTGCTCATCAGAAGCACCGGCAGGCAGGTTCTCCAGCCTTTTGATAATGGAGTTTCCAAGGAACTTGGTTATTGCTGTCTCATAATAATGAATGCCGCTGCGGAGGGACTTGTTCCTGATTTTGGTGCTGTGATAGGAGTATATGTCAGAGAGTTCTCCGGAAGAATACTGGAGGTTCTTAAGGAGCTGGATTCCCTTGAACATCTTCTGGATGGTGTAAGGGCTCAGGAGGTTGTAGTTGATGCAGTCCAGGCGGTCCGGATCCTTGCGGGCGTCACGCTTAGGCCACTTCTGAGCATCACGCACCGTACCTACGCTGCGAAGGTTAACTCCGGGAACAAGGTAGGTAGTGTTCTGCTGTTCAATGAGATATGAGAACGGCAGATGGGCAGTGTCAGAGTGTGTGACGTGCCGGCCCATGACAAGTGAAAAGGCGCCTACGCGGGAAGGCCACAGGATGTATGAATCTGAAGCAGTCTTTGAACCGCGTTCCATAATTCCCTGGTGGATAGGCCCCAGTTTGTACATGTGGTTGCTCTGGTTGGAGCCTGAGCCTGCATTCATGAATGAGAACATTCCTGCAATCAGCAGCGTGCTCTTATGATGCGTCACGGTGAAGGGACCGGCAAAGATTGCGCAGGCCTCTCCGTTCTCTCCCTGGCAGTTGCTGAAAAAGAGGGAATCAGACGCACTGTAGCCGTGTCCAAGGTGGCAGGACTGGCCTACAAAACACTTGGTGAGAGATGTGTTATCGGCCACATGGGAGCCGCTGCAGATGATGAAATCGTCCGCAATAACGCCGTGGGCTATTATTACCGGGGCGGCCTCATTGCTGCAGACCGTACCGTTGCGCAAACGGCTTGTGCCGCTTATAACGGCATAGTCCCCAATCCTGACGCCGTTGATATGGCGCGTGTTGCGTATTGACACATGGTTGCCGATGACTCCCCTTTCAGAGCTCCTGGAAGCCGCATAGTCATCAATCATGGCATTGATTTGGCCGATAAGCCCAGGCCTGTGCCGGTACATTGCAAGCACGTAAGCTATCTGGGCGCTCAGGCGCTCATAGATTTTCACCTCTCTGCCGCCCGTTTCACTGAGCACTGACACTTCCACGCCGTTGCCAAAGGAGCAGGGGCCCTCGCACACAATCAGGTCCACATTCTCTATATAGGTATGTGAGCCAATATCGTAGTTGGCTACGTAGTTGGTGACATTTTCCACAAGGGTGTCATCCCCTACAGTTACGTTGTGAAGAGTGCAGTCACGCAGTCCGGAGTGCTTTTTCACGCCTCCTGGGAGGGTGAAGACCTCCGTGAATCGGCCGAATTTCACTGTCCCTGAAAAACGTACATCCCGGATATATTTAAGTGAATCTGAGTCCGAGGAAAAAACCGTGGACCAGTCCTCGGCCCGGCATCCCCGGGATACCAGAAAATCTATCTGCTCTGCTGTCAGCTGTTTATATTCCATTGTTTGCAAATCTGTTCAATTCTTTCAAGTAGTTCTTCCGTGGTATGCGTCCTGGCCCTAATGCAATAGCGGGCGGGATTGTCACAGAGGAGGCATTTGCGGGGAGGAAGGCCGATATCGGCCCTGCTCAGGGGCGAGATTCGTTCGCTCCGCTCAGAATGACACACAACATCCAGGTCCATTAAGCGCCCAAGGGGGTGTGTGTCTTCAATACCGGCTGCCAGCCTTTTGAGCTCCAGGGGCTCCATCTCAAAGACAAAGTAGCCTTCAAAACCGGTTTCAAGGTCTTTTATCTCCTTGTAGAGCGGCCCCAGTTTCATTATTTCCTCAACACCCGCGGCTGCAATCTTAAGTGAGTTGGCGTTGCGCTTGCAGGAGCCGGGAAGCTGGACGGTAAGGCACAGCAAAGCGCATCCGGGGTAACTTGCAAGCAATTCTCCCTGATGCGCTGCGCGTTCATCGCGGCTTCTCAAAAGCTCCTCCAGCGTTATCACTTGATGTTGTAAATCTTATCAAGAACGGACCCGTCACGGTTCATGACAACGCCAACCACCTTGTCCCCAAACGGAAGAGGATCCGGTGTGCCGATGATGGAAGTTGCCTTTGCGGCCAGTTCCTTGATGTCCACCACCTTGAGACCTGCCTGGCGGAGTTTTTCCGCAATTTCCGGGCGGGCCGGATTAACAGCAATGCCGTACTCTGTAACCACTACGTCCACGGACTTCCCGGGAGTGATAAGTGTTGTGACTTTGGGCACCACGCACGGAATCCTGCCTCTTAACAGCGGACATACTATAATGCTGAGTGCACTGTCCGCCGCAGTATCCTGGTGGCCGCCTATGGCGCCGCGGATGATGCCGTCGCTGCCCACAAGCACGTTTACATTGAAGTCCGTATCTACCTCCAGGGCGCTCAGAATTACAATGTCCAGCGCATGGGTTGCGCTTCCAAGGTGCTGGCCGGAAGCATATTCTACGGCGGAGACCTCCTGGTGCATAGGATCCTTGTGGATGGACTCTGCTGCAACCTTGTCAAATGACTGTACGTCTATAAGTTTGCCGATAAGACCCTCTTCATGGAGTTTAACCATGTGGGCCGTAATGCCGCCAAGGGCAAAGGATGCCTTGATACCACGGCTTATCATCTCTTCACGGATATACTTCACGGCAGCCAGAGATGCACCGCCGGTGCCGGTCTGGATGCTGAAGCCGTCCTGGAAATAACCGGAGTTGATTATCACTTTGGCTGCCTGTTTGGCAAGCAGGATATCCCTTGGATTCTTGGAATCTCTGATAGCGCCGGAAGAAATCTTGGAACTGTCTCCAACGCTTTCAGCCACAACTACGGACTCTACATCGGCCGCAGAGATTGACTGGGGCATGTTAGGATATTCTACAAGATCATCCGTTATCACAACTACGTGCTTTGCATATCGGGCGTCCGGAAGGGCATAGCCCAGGGAACCGCAAATGCTTTTTGAGCCGTAGCCCGTTGCATTGCCAAGTTCATCCGACGAGCAGGCGCCAAGGAAGGCTACGTCTATCCTCTGCTCTCCGGAGGCTATGGCGCTGCCGCGGCCGCCGTGGCTTCTGAAAATCACGGGCTCTGCCATGAGGCCGTGGGAAATGGCATCGGCCAGTTCTCCCCTGAGTCCGGATGTTGAAATGCCGGTGATGACACCGTTCTTAATGTGCTCAATAAGCGGCTTGTGAACGTCCGAGAGGCTGGAGGCGGCCAGTTTGAGGTCCTTGAAACCCATATTGGCCAGCTTATCCACAACCATGTTTACAACTTTGTCTCCCCCGCGGAAATGATGGTGGAAACTTATTGTCATGCCGTCCTTCAGGCCTGAGCGGCGGATTGCCTCTTCCAGGCTTACTACTTTAGAGTTTCTCATAGCGCTTCCTCCTTGTCAATTACGCCGGCGGCTACTGCAAGGGCTATTGTACGCTCTGCGCGTAGGACCACGGGACGGTCTACCATTTTTCCGTTAACGGCAATTACGCCTGAGCCCTTTGCCTGGGCTTCCTTGATGGCAGCCACAACGGCGCGGGCCTTGTTGATTTCCTTCTCAGTTGGCGTAAACACCTCATTTACAATCTCAATCTGGCGGGGGTTGATGATGGACTTGCCGTCAAAGCCCAGGGTCTTGATAAGTTCAACCTCCTTGCGGAAGGTCTCCATATCGTCCAAATTGCTGTATACGGTGTCAAAGCAGCAGATGCCTGCAGCGCGGGCAGCAACCACTATCTGTTCACGGGCAAGAAGCAGTTCTGCCCCGCCGGGTGTGCGGTTGGTCTTGAGGTTGGCGCTGTAGTCCTCGGCCCCAAGGGCTATGCCCATCATTCTGGGAGAAGCCGTAGCTATGGCGTATGCGTTCACAATGCCAAGGGCGCTTTCTATGGCGGCCATGATTCTGGTACGGCCCACGGCGCCTATCTCTTCCTCCACCTTCAGAATCTCTGCCTCAAGCTCCTTGACTTCATCGGCCGTTTCTGTCTTTGGCATACGGATAACGTCTACGCCGGCTTTTACCACGGCCTCTACGTCCTTTTTGCCGTAGGGCGTGTTGAGCGGATTGATGCGGACCACCATCTCCGTGGTGCCGTAATCTATGCTCTTGAGGGCGTTGTGGACCAGGAGGCGTGCGGCATCCTTTTCTGCCAGGGTTACGGAGTCTTCCAGGTCCAGCATAATGCTGTCCGGGCCGTATATGTGGGCATCGGCCATCATTCCTGGATTATTGCCGGGAACGAACATCATTGTTCTCCTTAGTCTTTCCATACGTCTTTTCCTGTTGCGCGCACAGCCGCAGCCGTTACACGAGCCTTGATTGTGCAGTCAAGGGCGCCTTTGTCAATTGCGTTTACGTGTGCATCCTTGATTCCAAGGCCCTCCAGCGTATCTGTTATGAGCGCCTTGATCTGACGTCCGAACTGAGCCTCCACGGAACTCTGAAGTTCCACATGGATGCCCTCTCCCGGGCCAATCGTTACCATAATGTCTCCGGACTCAAGTGTTCCGGCAATAGCTTCTTTCATTTCATGAAATTAAATGTTAACGTTACCCCTTCCCTAAATCCCTTCCCTCGGGGAAGGGACTTTGTCGGCCTTCGGCCTCCGAATGTCTGGTAACGGAAAACTTGTCATTATTTCAATGTTGCTTGCATTTCCGGTGTATGTTCTCAAACCCATGCCCACCCTCGGCCTTGTAAGAGGGAGGGGCCCGCCGCGTAGCGGTGGGAGGGGTCGCGAAGCGACGGTTTGAGAATATATACCGGAAATGTCATTTTTATATTATGCTTGGTGTGCGGGTCTTAAAAGATCCAGTACAACCTTTACGGGGTTGAATGTCTCTACGGGAACCTCCACAAAGAGAGTGTTCCAGTCACTCATTGAGCCGTTCCACAGACCGGGAAGTTCCAGAGCCTTAAGCTCACGGCCTTCAAAACTCTTGCTGCTTATGAAACCGGCTTCCGGGTCCACATGCTCCAGCAGGTTGAACTTGCCGCCCTTGTAATCCCTGAGGCAGCAGACAAGGTCTACCGGATTGAAGTGGGTGGCGTGAGACATGGCGGCCATTGCACCGGCATCATCCTTGTTGATCTGGACGCTCTCCAGGATCTGGAGGCTGGTGCAGCCGTCCTTGCCGGCGATGATGTAGGGGCCGCCGCCGGGCTCACCCTCGTTCTTTACCATGCCGCAGACGCGGATAGGACGGTTGAGTTTTGCCCTAAGCATCTGGATGCGCTCCTCTTCACTGCGGGCAAGAGGCATCTGGATGCAGAGTTCCTTGTCAAGGAAGTTCTCTATTTCATTGCAAAGTTGCACAGATGGCTCTTTGTCAAGCTTGTTGAGATAATCAAAAATCCTGTCCCTCAGCTGCAGGGCAACGCCCATTAGGACCTGCTTATACTCTGCGGTGACCGGCAGGAGTTTTTCATGGGCTACATTGTCAATGTTCTTGATGCTTACCAGTTCATCCTCCACCTTATTAAGGTTGTAGATAAGTGCTCCGTGGCCGGCGGGCCTGAACAGAAGGGAGCCGTCATCCTTGCGGAAGGGCTTGTTCTCAGGATCCACAGCTACGGTGTCCGTAGCCTTGTCCTGGAAGGTGAACTTGATGTTGTATTTAACGCCGTAGCGCTTTTCATAATCGGCCTTAACTGCGCCGATAGCTTCCTCAAACAGGGCCTGATGCTCCGGAGAGATGGTAACGGTGAGGTTGCAGCTGCCGTCCTGGTTGCGCATATACTTCTGAGCCTCTACAAGATGCTCTGCAATAGCAGTGCGAACCTCCTGGGGATAGCGGTGGAACTTGAGGACTCCCTTAGGCTTGCTGCCGTAGGCCAGGCCTTCCTCCTTCAACAGGGCCTTGAGGGCCTTGAGTCTGTACTCCTTGCTGTCCTGGGGCTCTCCAAAGAGTTCCGGGGTGTAGAAGGCGAAGTCCTTGATTTTGGCTGCAAGCTTGAAGCCGGGGGCATCGGCCGGTAAATCCTCTCCGGCCTCCAGTTTTGCAAGGCCGCTGAACTGGTCCTTGAACATACGTGAAGCAGCGCCGGAGGCAGGGACAAATTTGCTCTTGCCTTTGATCTGTGCGCCCTGATAGTAGCTCACAGCCTTTTCTACGGCCTGCTTGTCAAGCACCTTGATGCCGCGCTCAGGGGTGGCGGGGCCAACAATCTTCATCCAGGGAAAACCTGTCTTGAAATGTTCAATCTGCTCTTTGACGCCCTTTACGGATGCGCCGCGCTCCTCAATCTGGAGGATGTCTTTTTGGTTTAGCATAGTGTTATTCAAAATAAAATTCTCTTCTGTAGTTGTATTCGCTGCGGAGGCGTTCAAAATCGGCCGGATTTACCCTGAACAGGAAATCATCCGTGAAAATGGGATAATTGTACTGAAGGGCGGCGGCTATCTCTCCCTGCGTCTTGCCCCTTACGGGGATGGCCTTGGGCTTGAGGGCTTCCTCTTCCTCTGCCGGGCGGAAGAATTCCAGCTCCTTTATGCCGAAGTGCCTGGCCACGGCCTGTACAGCCATTGCCGTGCCGTTTTGCTTGCCCTGGTAGGAGTAGCCGGCAATGTGGGGCGTTGCTATGTCGCAGGCGTCTATAAGAATCTGGCTCACGTTGGGCTCATTGCACCAGGTGTCCAGCACCAGGGCGCTGATTTTGGGACGGGCCCTCAGGAGAGCTGCCTCATCCACAACTTCTCCCCTGGATGCGTTTATGAAAATTGAACCTGGACGCATCTTGTTAAAGAAGGCGTCATTGCACATGCCCTGGCTGGAGGCATTCAGCGGCACATGAAGGGAGATAATGCTTGCCTTTTCCAGAAGTTCATCAATGGTTACGAATCCTTCCGGCCCTTCTTCCTGTGCCCTTGGCGGATCATTCAGCAGCACCTTCAGGCCCAGCGTCCTTGCCATGTGCTCTACCTTCCGGCCTACATTTCCAACGCCGATAATGCCAAGCACTGCATCTTCCATGCTGATAGTCCTGCGGGACGCTACGGCGTACATGGCAGAGAATATGTAATTGGCCACGGCGCCGGCATTGCAGCCCTCTGCATTCTGGACCTCGATGCCGTTTTGTGCGCACCAGGACATGTCTATATGGTCTGTGCCGATGGTTGCGCTGGCTATCATCTTGACCTTTGTACCCTGCAGGGTTTCCTGGTTGCACTTGGTGCGGGTGCGGATTATTATGGCGTCTGCATCCATCATGGCCTGACGGTCAATGGCGCGGCCGTCCATATACACAACATCTGCATACGGCTCCAGGACTCCCTTGAGGAAAGGTATGTTTGTATCTGCAACTATCTTCATAGCATACAAAGATAGACATAATTGCTGGTATAAACAATATGCGCGTTGCGCGCGCGTTTCTGTGTGTGCGCGCTCCTCCGTGCCCGTCCTGTCCTCCGTGGCCGCCCTGTTCTCCGTGGTTGCCCTGTCCTCCGTGGCCGCCCTGTCTCCGTGCCCGCCCGCACCGTGGAGTTAAGTGTTTGATAATCAACGAGAAACGCAAAAGTGGGTATCTGATTTCAGGTACCCACTTTTGCATATTACGCTGATAATCAATTACTTGTCTCCACGCTGCTGAACAAGAATCATTCATACCCCTTCCTAAAAGTTGCAATGAAAAAAATTTTGCTATTTCAAAAAATTGAATTACATTTGCAATCCCAAACGGGAAAACGGGGTATTAGCTCAGTTGGTAGAGCGTTTGAATGGCATTCAAAAGGTCAGGAGTTCGATTCTCCTATGCTCCACAACTTTCGGCCTTCCAGATAGCTGGAAGGCCGTTTTCTATAAAATTACCCCACTTCTTACCCCACTTTCAGTTTCAGGGAGTTCAGTTTTTGCATTTCCTTTGCCTTCACGGCGTCCACTACATCTATGTAGGGTTTCATGGACTGGTAGTCGGAGTGGCCGGTCCATTTCATTACAACATCGGCCGTAATGCCCAAGGAGATGCACTGCGTGACAAAAGTGCGCCTGCCGGCGTGCGTTCCAATAAGTTCCCATTTCTGATAGACGGCATCAATGCGCTCGTTGCCAAGATAGTTGGTAATATGTATGGGGTCATTGATTCCCGCCATCCTGCAGATGGTTTTCAAATACATATTCATGCGCTGGTTCACCGGAACGGGTAGCGCTTTGAATTCAGGGATATCGGAGCCGGTGTATTTCTTCAGGATGGCCGATGTGGTGTCGTTGAATTCAACTCGCAGTGTATCGGCCGTCTTTTGGGTAGTAAACTCGATGTGATCTTCCTTGACATCGCCCACGGTAAGGTGGAAGATATCTGACCAGCGAAGCCCGGAGAAGCACATAAACAGGAAGCAATCCCGGGTTACTTCCAAATGCTTCTGGCAAGGTGTGAACTTTAGCTCGGCCAGCGCCTGCATCTCTTCTTGAGTAAGGAAAATGATTTTGCGTTGGGTCTTCTTAAGTTTAGGATTGAATAGCCTGAAAGCCATATTTGTATTGTGCCCATAGTCGGTGGCCCAGGTTAGGAATTGCCTGAGAGATGTTAGTTTTTTTGCAATGGAAGTGTTCAGGATTCCAATTGTGGCCGAATATCCCTTGCGCTTTCTTGGCGTCTTGAGCTTCTTTCTCTCACGAAGGAACGTGACAAAATCCGTAAGGCCTTCTTCTGTCAAATCGGCAAATTCCAAATCGGCTTTAAAGTCCTTCAAGTCATTTTTCAGGGACGAGAATTTTTCGTACGATGCCTTGGTCCAGGCATTTTTCACGCCGACCACTCTCACAAAAAGATCCATCGCCTCATACAGTCCAAGCTCCGTTTTCTGCCTTGCAAGTCTCTTTTTGAGCATTTCACTCGGGCTATCACCTGCCAGCTCTTTGAACCTCTTTTTAAATTCTTTAACTGTTGGAACTTCACCTAATACTTCAAAATATTTGAAGCTATCTTCGATTAAGCCCTGATACCTGAGCAGTTCGGCATTAATTGTATTCCATTTCGCCCCCTTGCATCCAACGGCGCCCTCCCTAACCATATTACGTACCGGGTCCCAGTCGGCTGTTGATAAAAGGTTATATCCTGGCACAAAATCATGTCTTTGTCCGCAGTAACTTACCCGTATTCTAATCTGATAATACTTCTTGCTGTAAAGCCTCAGCCTGAAATTTACAATGTGATTTATGTCCATTTCTTATAGTTTAAAAATTACCCCAAAGTTACCCCAAAAGATACTGATGCCGATAACCCCAAAAAACTGGACACGGTGAAATCTACATCCATCGGGAGTGAAGCTGGTGTGGGATGATAAATAATTGTTTTGCCTTTCTTCATTATTCTTTGATTATCAAAAAATAATCCCTATTTTTGCACTGTATTCACAGCGATGAATATAGTGCAAAAATTATGGATAAAAGTCTTCATATTATCAGTGGTATTCCCATTGTTTTGGATCCTCTTGATGTGATAGCCGGAAGAGGTATCTCTGTCGATAACAGCCTGAGATATCGGTACTACATTGGTCAAATCAATGATTACGACTTTGTGGCGGCTGTTCCAAAATATGCCAAACATGAGACCCCACGTACGTTATCAATAAGAAAGGCTGCGCTTGAAAAGGCATTCGGTAAGAGTGTGGCTTTTGTATTTGACAACTTGCTGTTCTATGAAAGGGATCGGCTAATACAGCGTGGTGTCTTTTTCATCGTTCCTGGTAAGTATGTATTCCTTCCTTTTCTTCTAATAAACGCCTTGGAATCGGATTCTCCATATAAAAGGTCATCCACCCTGCTGCCACCTGCTCAAGCCTTGCTCCTATGGCATATGCAAAAGAGCTCCTTGAATGGGAAGAACATGAATGAGATTGCTGGAATTATCGGGATGACCCAATCCTCCGTATCAAGAGCACTGACACAACTGAGTTTTTGTGGCATTGCCAATTTAGAAAAGCATTCCGGCGGTACAAAAACGGTCTCATTTGTCAATGATGGCAAGGCATTATGGGATTTAGCGCTGCCACATCTATTCTCCCCTGTTATCCAGACCTGGTACTGTGATGGTTTGAATGTTAGAGAATGGCCAAAAGGCGGCATATCGGCCCTCAGTCATTATTCCATGCTTGCTCCTGACCCGGAAGAAACGCTGGTAATGACCCGTGAACAGTTCAATGCTGCAAAAGAAAGCTTTGTCGGGTTGAATCCGCTTGACGGTGATATAATAATTGAAATCTGGAAATATGCTCCATTGGTTGATGATGGATATGTGGACAAATTGTCCCTTTATTTGACATTAAAGGAGGATTTAGACCCCAGAGTCGAAAAAGAACTTGAAATAATGTTGAATAAAATATGGTATACGGTTTAAACACTTTCAGGGAAAGATTCCGTGCTTTCACGGAAAACTATGTAATAATAGGAGGAACCGCTTGTGACCAAATGCTGTCCAGAACAGCTATATCTCCTCGCGCAACTGAAGATATCGACATGATTGTAGTTGCTGAGACGTTGAGTGATGACTTCGTCCGTGCATTCTGGCAATTTATCAAGGATGGCGGTTACAAATGCGGCAAACGAATGCGTAAGAATGGTGAAGAACCAACATATGAACTGTACCGTTTTGAAGAAGGGAAAGAAGGATTCCCTATCAAGATAGAGTTGCTTTCCAGACATCCAGATGTTTTGGGCGAGCCTTCAGGCTTCCATATCGAGCCTATCCCTGCCGGGGAGTATCTGTCTAGTCTGTCGGCAATAATTATGGATGACGACTATTACAGACTTACACTTGATCATAGCGTCTTGGAAGACGGATTACACATTGCCGATTTCAAATCCCTTGTATGTCTGAAAGCCAAAGCTTATCTAAACTTGATGGCTGACCGTGAAGCCGGTATACACAGGAACACGAAAGACATTAAAAAGCACCGCTCTGACGTTCTGAAACTCACGGCAGCAGATCCGGACCCGCGTGCAATTGTCGTTGGAGAGAGAATCGCAAAAGATATACAGGAGTTTGTCACTAAAGTTGATGTGCCAGAATTGCGCCAGGCACTTAAAGCATCTATCAATGTGGATGATATTCTGTTGGACGGATACCTTGATATATTAAGACATAACTATTTAACACGTTGAGTATGAGAATCCAATTTGCATCCGACCTCCATCTGGAGTTTGCCGATAACTGGCGCTTCCTGAAGCAACACCCGTTAGAGAAGACGGGTGACATTTTGGTACTGGCCGGGGATATCGGCTATATCGGCGACGATAATTACGCCAAGCATCCTTTCTGGGACATCGTGGCTGATCAATATGAACAGGTGCTGGTTGTCCCAGGTAATCACGAGTTCTACAAATTTTATGACATTGCAACGCTCCAGGATGGCGAATTGCTCCAGATTCGGCCTAACGTGAGGGTTTACTACAATGCAATAGTTACTCTTGGCGACGTGGATATTATCCTTTCCACGATGTGGGCACACATACCACTGCAGGATGCTTTTGCCACAGAGTCAGGCGTCACGGACTTCCACAGAATTCTATATAATGGTGAAACGCTGAACTTTGAACAGTTCAACAACGAGCACCTGCACTGTATGGATTTCCTTCGGAAAGCTTGTTCATCGGCCCAAGCGCCACGCAGGGTAATTGTTACCCATCACGTTCCGTCCTTTGTACTTTCATCCCCCGACTTCAAGGGAAGCCGGATTAACGGTGCTTTCACGGCCGAGGAATACGATTTCGTGGAGAATTGTGGGGCCGATTACTGGATTTACGGGCATTCGCACCGGAATATTGACGACGTGATTGGAAAGACAAGGTGCGTCTCAAATCAGCTGGGATATGTGTTCTCCGGAGAACACAAGACTTTTGATCCGGGAAGGTATATTGAATTGTCGTTTTCGCTAATTCGTTGATTCCCAGTGTATTATAATATTTTCTCCGGTGTTTCGGATGGGAGGATAATGCATTTCTTGCTGATTATTAACTAGTTAGCTAAAACGGCCGATATTGAACATGCACTCACAGAGGCAAAGAAGGGCGCAGAGGAGCCGATGAAAATTATTGGCGATGCCATCAGCGTGACAATTGATAAACTTGAGCGTTGGCTATAGACCTCTATTCTTTCTTAACGCCTCGTAATAATCGTGACGCCTGGGGTTTTCCGGGAACCAGCCTTTTAGCACGCGCTGTTCCTGCTGATGCATTTCCAGGATACCCCAGAAACAGGAAAAAGCAAAGCCGCCCAAGATTGTTGAGACGGTCTGGTTGGGCACGAACAGGGATGAGCAGGCAACCAGAACGCCCACGACTAGCCATATCCACCAGCTCTTCTTACCCAGGTAATACTCCATTTTGATAACTGCCGGATGACAGATGCCGATGCTGAAGAACACGGCGGCGCCTACAATAATTCCACTGAAATGCATAATGCCACAATAATTGCCACAAAGGTCGGAATTTATTGTGTGATAAAATAGAAAAAATGTGGCCGAAATTAGGATTATTTCACAGGCGTTTGTTATTGCTCATTACCAGGTTTTTTAGGATATCCTGTGAAACAATAATCTCATTGCCTTTACGGCCGGATTTGGCGAGGCGGATCATAGCTGCGGCGACAGCCTCGGTTGGCATAGGAGTGTATTGCCGCATCAGGCCGATAGCGTTGAAAGCCTTCAAAGCCCAGACGCCAACCTTTTCCCCGAAGCGGTCACTCCCCTTCCGGATGAGGGATGGCGGCTGGAGGATGAAGCAGGCTGGAAAGTCCAGTTTCTGTACGGCATCGTCCAAGGCACCTTTCATCTTGGTATAGAAGATTTTGGATTTGGCATTGGCGCCCACGGAAGACACCAGTACATACACGGATACACCATTCTCACGGGCAGCCTTGGCCGCATTGTACTGATAGGTGTAATCTACCTTCCACTGAGCCTCCTGGCTCCCGGCAGCTTTAATCGTAGTGCCCAGCGTGGAGAACAGGACGTCGCCGGTGAGCATATCGGCCCACAACTCAGGATGGTCGAAATCCACTACGTGTGCCACGAGTTTAGCCGAGGGAATCTTCACCTCCCTACGGACGAAGATGTCTACGCGGTCGAAGGTGTCGTCCTGGAGCAGCTGCTCTACCAGGTCTTTACCGATGGCGCCCGTTGCGCCCAGAACTAATGCTTTCATAGCCCCAAAGATAATTGAAATAGCGGAGAAAATGAGTATATTAGCGGTATGAAAAAGAATATCACCATTTTACTTGCAGCAATTGGCATTATGAGTTGCGGAAATAACCCCAAACAGGCGGAAAACCTGAAAGATAAGGCGTGGCAGGAGATTGCCCCCACGGAGATTGAACTGAATCCCGTCCAGATGATCGACAAGGACTGGCTGGAGGTATCGGCCGGTAAGGAAGGAAATATGAACCTGATGACCATTTCCTGGGGCAGCATCGGCGAGCTTTGGGGCAAGCCGATTTTCATCGTGTATGTATCCACAAGCCGATACACGCATAAGTTCATGGAAGAGAACGACTACTTTACTGTGACGCACTTCCCTGCCGATATGCGTAAACAGCTGTCCTACCTGGGCCGAGTCTCAGGCCGAGATGAGGATAAAGTGGCCGGCGCCGGGCTCACCGTGGAATTTACAGAGCTAGGCAATCCAATCTATGCCGAAGCAGACCTTGCCATCGAGTGCAAGAAACTATACGGGCAGCAGTTTGATGCTAATCTGATGCCGGCGGAGCAACGGGAATGGTATGAAAAGACTGGCCTTGGTATCCACTACATGTACATCGGTGAGATTGTTCACGTCTGGAAGAAATAAACGTGAAGATGGGGTTCAGGTACACGTAGTTGGTCGAAGGCCAACTGTGGAAGGGAGTCGATGGGAAACCAGGCGCCTTCATTATTCAATCACCTCCAGATAGAAACTGAACGGGCGGAAGCCGTCGTTGCAACTGATCATGGCGCTCATGGGGTTTTTCATCCAGCCGTCGTAGAAGTTGCCTTCGCCCCGGGCCAGAGACTCTACGAACTCCCGCATGGAGGACCAGGCCGACAGGCACATGCCCTTGGGACACTTGCCATCAATGGATATCCACTGCTGGCCTTCCCGTACGTCACAGGCGTGCTCGATGGGGTTTTCGAATTTCTCCATCAAATCGTGATAGATGGTCTGCCGGATGGCGGTAATGAGGACTTTTTTCATGCTATAACAGTTCGGAGTTCAAATATACGTTTTTTCTTTGGAACAATAGGCAAGTGGAATATTTGGATGATTCCAAGGAAATACTTAACTTGCAGAATATTAGCACGAAACGTCATGAAGAAGTTTGTTTTTATTCTCGCCGTACTTATTTTTGCAGCCTGCGGAACCACCAATAACTCATCCGTTAAGGATGGAAACAAGTATGTT
>Ga0310786_10000822_pt1 | contig 49594 bp, 43 predicted proteins | sample AusTroGonzalo_MG_FD_203881 | JGI IMG/M metagenome (GOLD analysis project Ga0310786, IMG submission 203881) | Bovine rumen microbial communities from tropical cattle in Woodstock, Queensland, Australia - Gonzalo_03 (v2) (version 2) | ecosystem: Host-associated > Mammals > Digestive system >...
GCGGTAATTGAAAAAATCTTCTTCATTGCGTAAAAATTTAAAAGAAAATGCAACGGATTGGCAAAATAAAAGGTATATTCGTATAGCATTGTTGAATATTTCCCTTGTTTTGAGGATTCGCTATGAAAATGATGAAAAAAGTTATGTTTGTCGCCTTCGCTTTGTTGGTTGCCTCTTCCTTTGCAGCTAAGAAGGTCAAGTCTAAGATTGGCGACGTGGAACTCACCAAAGAAAAAGATGGTGGCTCCGTAGTCTGCACGGCTAGCTTTAACGACGAAATGACAGTCTTGAAAGAAGGCGATACCGAAGTCCTCGTGAAGGGCGCCTGCGGTCAGGGCTGGGTTCCGAAGTCCAAGGTTGAATACGTTGCACAGAAGGCTGGCGACAAGTCCATGAAGTTGGAAGACGTGGACATCGTTGGCTGGCTCGATAACCCGAGTGCCGTGTTCGTGTTGGAAAACGATGACATCGACTTCGACGGTGTGAACATCGACCGTGACTTCAAGGAATACTTGCAGCACACGATGGACCGTGAAACGATTGAAATGAGCAACGGCGAAAACTAATTGCTCGACATTCAAGAATGTTTAACCCGCGGCTAAGCGCTGCGGGCTATTTTTATTTTCGGCTGTTTCACTTTGGCTGGGAGCTTGCTTCCTTGTTTAAAAATTGCATATATTTAAATATTTGCATAAAAAGCTCGCGGGATCGCACATATTTACTATCTTTGGACCCATGAATTTTTCAGAAGGTGTAAAAGACGGTCTTCCTATTGGGCTTGGCTATTTTGCCGTGTCTTTCTCGTTCGGTATTGCAGGTTCGAATTTCTTGTCTTGGCCGCTTGTAACGCTTATTTCCATGACGAATTTGACGTCTGCAGGGCAGTTTGCGGGCCTCCAGATCATGACGGATGCCGCCGGCACGTTTATCGAAATGGCGCTTGCGACGTTTTTTATCAACCTCCGCTACTCCTTGATGGCGATTTCTTTGTCGCAGAAGGTTTCTCCTAGTTTTGGTACGGGAAAGCGTTTGCTTTTGGCTACGGGCATTACCGATGAAATCTTTGCCGTAGCCATGTCGAAGAAATGCGTGAATCCGATTTATTTTTTGGGGCTCATGACGCTCCCTTACATTGGATGGTCTTCGGGAACGGCTGTTGGTGCGATTTGTGGTGAAATTCTCCCGGCAATGGTGACGAACGCTTTGGGCGTTGCGCTTTATGGCATGTTTGTCGCAATCGTTGTCCCGCAGATGAAGGTGCACAAGCCGACCGTTTTTGCGGTGGCGATTGCGGTTGCATTGAGTTGTGCGTTTAAATTTATTCCTGCGTTGAGCTGTGTTTCCGTGGGTTTTGCCATTATCATTTGCGCCTTGGTTGCTTCGCTCGTGGCGGCAGCGCTTTTCCCCATGAAAGACCTGAATGTGGACGATGAAGGGGCTGGCAAATGAATATCGACTTGCAAACGTACTTGATTTATTTGTTGGTCATGGCGGGTGTGACGCTCTTTTTGCGTGCCGTGCCGTTTATTTTGCTACGTAAAAAGCTCAAGAGCGTGTTCTGGAGTTCTTTTCTTGCTTATGTGCCGTACACGGTGCTCAGTGCAATGACGGTCCCTGCGATTTTCTTTGCAACGGATAGCCGTATTACGGGCGCCTGTGCGCTCCTTGCTGCGGTAGTCACGTCGCTCTTTGGCGGTGGCCTGGTGACCGTCGCTGCGGTTTCGTGCCTAGCTGTCCTTGGTGTTGATGGCTTGCTCTTAGTGCTGTAGGATTGCTGCTGTTATTCCCGACTCTTAGTCATACCGTATTGGATTCGTCATTCCGAACGAAGTGAGGAATCCTGTTAAGTCTTGTGCAAATTCTAAGTTCTATTAACTAAGTTCTACCAACTAATTTTTTGTATATTCTTGCCTGTAGAATTTGTTTATCGTTATTTTGGAGCTAAAATGGATATTGGATCTCTTCATTTTCAAAATCCTGAAGCCTTTTGGCTGTTGCTGTTTGTCCCGCTGTTGATTGCACTTTATGTTTACCGTCAGCAGCGTCGCAAGAGTACGATTAAGTTTCCGGCGCTTGCTCTTGCAAAAAAAGCTATTCCGAGCCGTCGAGTGAGGTTTAGGCACATTGTTCCGGCACTTCGCTTGGCTGCTCTTGTTTGCTTTGTGGTAGCGCTTGCTCGTCCGCAAAATGCAATGGAAGTCGAATACACTTCGACCGATGGCGTGGATATCATGCTTGCGCTTGACGTTTCCGGTTCCATGGGGACGCTTGATATGCTGACTCGTACGGAACAGGCGAAGCTCGGCGTGATGAATGCCGAAAGGATTTTAAAGCGTGGCGAATATTGGAAATACAGCCGTCTTGGTTATGCGCAAGATGTGATTGCCGAATTTATCCAGAAGCGCCATAGTGACCGCATCGGACTTTCGGCTTTTGGTGCACGTTCGTTTACGCAGTGCCCGCTTACGATGGATTACGGCTCGTTGCTCGAAATCTTGAAGGCAAGTGATGATCTTGCCCGCGATTCGTTGGTGAATAACAGAACCGCCATAGGCGATGGCCTTATGAATGCCCTTGCTCGACTCAAGATGTCGGATGCGAAATCCCGCGTTGTGATTCTTTTGACCGATGGACGTGACAATGCTAGCGTTGTTCCGCCGGTACGTGCTGCCGAAGTTGCAAAGTCGCTTGGTGTAAAGGTCTACACGGTCGGCGTTGGCAAGAAGAACGGCAAGATTCTTGCGTTCCAGCAGAACCCGTGGACCGGTGAAGTCTCGTGGGGCGAACGCGATATTCAGCCTGAAGAGGGTATCGATGAGGATGTATTGAAAGCTATTGCCGCAAAGACCGGTGGCCGCTTCTATCGTGCCGAAAACAAGGCCGAACTCGAAAAGATTTATTCCGAAATCGATGAACTTGAAAAAACGGAAATAGAGACGATTGCATACGCCCGCTACGCAGAAAAGTTCTACCCGTGGCTTTTGGTCGGTGCGCTCCTCATTTTGCTTGAACTCATCCTCGCCAATACAAGATTCGTCCGAATCCCGTAGGGGGATGAGGTTTGAGGTCGCTACGCTTTGAGGTGTAAATAGGGCGTCAAAGCGATTAAAAGACTCATAGGGGCGTATGCCCCGCACTCATAGCTCAAAGGTTGCGCAAGCAACCGACCTCATTGCTACTCCTTCGGTGCCGGAGTTTCTGGCTTGTAGCAGTTTTTCTTCGCTTCGGCGAAGATTTGCGCAATATTGCTTGTGGAAATATTTGAGATTTCAGCGTAATACAGGCTGAACGAAATTTTCCACGGGGGAGTCATGTCGGACTGGATGCTGTCGCGGTCGCATTCGCGCACGAGCTTTTGGCAGAAAGCTTCAATTTCAGAAACTTCATCATGTTCCATGACTATTGCGAATTGTCTTTCCCCAGTTCTTGCTAAAAATGCGTTGTGCCCTCTGCACTGGCGCTTGAAAAAAGACGCGAGGTCGGCAATCACGCGGTCCGACATTTCGTAACCGAAGTTATGGATGATTGCCTTGAAAAAGTCCACTTCCATAACGAGAATGAACAATCGCTTGCCCGAATCTTGATGCTGTGTGATGTACTGGAGGTAATCGATAAGGCGAATCTTATTGTTGGCGCCTGTAAGCGGGTCCGAAGTAATTCTGTATTTTAACAACGTAACATAAACGTGCAGAAGCGTGAGCGCGAAAATCGGATCGGTGAACGGAATGTCCGGAATGAAATACTGAACAATGCAAGAGATACTTGGGACGAGGGCGATGAACGAAAGGTAGAACGCTTCTTTGCGGTTTGTCGAGTTCCTTTGCGTAATGGCATGCTGGATGCCAAGAAACATTGTCGCGAGAATGTAGATAAAGTTCAGCCCGATCAGGAACGGCATCAGCCTCTTGAACTGGAGTGTTGTTGTATGGCAGTCATTTGTAAAACCATAAATGCTGATGCCAATGCAGATGAAAATACCGATGATGCTTGGTGTCGAAAATAGCGGAAATAGGTGCTTGTAAGTGTAGACACTCTTGCGGATTCGGAGGAAAATGAACGAGAACCACAATTGCCCAAGGACAAGCGAGGAACTCAGGCTCAGTGCATAGAGTACGGCATAAATGACACAAATCTTTTGATTGCTGGCGTAAAGGTCGCTTTGCACATGAATCGAATAAAGCATCTTGGTCACCGTGCTTAACACGATGAAGATGATTGTATCGATGATGGTAAATCCGAGAATGCGTTCTTCAAGATGTCGTAGAATGCTATCCCTGAATTGCATCAGGGTGATGAGCAAAACTGCAATGCAAATGATATTGATTTCTATTAAACCTAGATATGACATTCCACGACCTAAACCTTAAATGAAAATATAACTATTTGCAAGCTTTTTGTATGAAGACTTTATGAAAAGAAATTTGAACTTAGTCAATGGTTGTTGGTCAATGGTCACCAGTTTTTAGAATCGCTCCGTAGGAGCCTAACTAAAGACTAATAACTAATGATTACCGACTAAGTTCTATCGACTTCAAATTTTGTATATTCTTCTTGCTTATTTGCAATTAGTGCAATTTTATCGGAGAAGATAATGAGATTTGCTGAACCGAACTTTTTGTGGGGCCTTTTTACACTGCCTCTTTTTGCGCTTTTGTTTGTGTATGCGTACCATCGCCGTAAAAAATTGGCGGCCCGTTTTGTCTCGCTTTCTATGCTTTCGAAACTTTCGACAAGCGTTTCTCCGTGGCGCCGTCTGACTAAAGTTCTGTTATTGCTCCTGGCCATTGCATTTTTGTTTGTGGCGCTGGCTCGCCCGCAGTGGGGCCGCAAGATGGAACATGTAGAACGCCGTGGACAGGACCTTGTGCTTTTGCAGGATGTTTCGCTTTCGATGCTTGCCGAAGATGTGAAGCCGAACCGATTGGTCCGTAGCCGTCACGAGATTTCGTCTTTCCTTGAATCGCTTACTGGTGACCGTGTGGGTTTGGTGGCGTTCAGCGGCGAGGCGCAGGTGATGGTGCCTTTGACGCTTGATTATGGAACTGTCCAGATGGTGCTGCGTGAACTTAATCCGGGCTGGCTCATGCCAGGAACGAATTTGGAAAGCGCAATCCGCAAGGGAATGACTTTGTTTAAAAATTCCGGTGGCGCAAGTCAGCATTCCGTGATGGTTCTCATGAGCGATGGCGAAGAACTTGAAGCTGCTGCAGTCAATGCGGCGAAAGAAGCTGCCGAGATGGGCATCAAGATTTATACAATTGGTATCGGTTCTCGCGAAGGCGTGCCTATACCGCTCAAGGATAAAAATGGCGGTAGTGTCTACAAGAAGGATTTGCAAGGGAATATTGTAACGACCCGCCTTGAAGAAGGGACTTTGCAGGAAATCGCTAATGTGACGGGGGCGCGCTACTTCTATGCGAGTCCGGGCGAGTTCCAATTGCAAAAGGTCTTGACCGAAATCGCGACTATCGAAAAGAAGGACCAGAGTAGCGACCGCATGGAAAATTACCAGGATCGCTACCAGATTTTCCTCGGGCTTGCCGCGTTGCTGTTCTTAATTGAGGCTGTTGTTTCGGAACGCGGCCGTCGCCGTAAACAGCTGAACGGAAGGTTTAGTTAGCTGTTGGTCAATAGGTATTGGTCGATGGTTATTCGTTGGTTGCTATTGCAATAAAAAAGGCCCGGCGCGCTCGCGTCGGGTCTTTTTCATAGGAGGGATTGAAGAAGCCTTCCTGGTGGGGCTGCGTCTCGACTGGAGAACTGTGCGGAAGCCGGAGGTTGGCTTACTACGCTGTGTTGTGGCCACTAGGAAGGCTCAATTATTAATATACGTCTAATTACGTAAAGGGGATAGATAAACCTTAAAATTGTTGCTCCATTTTGGAATGTTCCGTTTTAGTTTACTATTTTCTAATTAATGAAAACGAATTACATGATTTCTGTCTCTTTTTGTGCTGCTTTAGTGGCATTGACATCGTGTTCCATGATGCCGAAAAAGTCTGCGCACGTAAAACATGTGCCCGATATGTATGCCGTTGCTGCAGAAAGTTCAAGTTCTTTTGTGGAACCGGGTGCTTTGCCTGAACATTACAGCAAGATTGAATTCCCGGAATACAAGTATGTGGCTCCGTATCCCAAGGATTTTCGTGTGCAAATTGCGGATGGCATTACCGGTTACATAGTAAGTGACAGTACGCTTCCGCTTGTTGATTTTACGGTCTACTTTGAAGAACCTAACGTGCCTCAGGTTTTAAAGGACCAAGCTGCTTTTGAAATGGTCGGCTCCATGATCCGTCGAGGTTCTGGTGGTGGAATTTCGCCGCATGCTCTTGAGGATTCCTTGGAATTTGTGAGTGCCTCGATTTCGACAAGCGTGGGAACGTTCCTTTCGGCATTTGACATCAACTGCCTCTCGAAGGATTTCCCGGCGATGCTTGAACTTTCGAAGAAGGTGCTTACGGACCCTTCGTTTGACAAGACCCAGCTTGAAATTGTAAAAGCGAATTTCGTGACGGCTTACGAACGGCGCTATGAGACTCCGGCCAAGGTGCTTTCGGCGCTTAAGTCCAAGGTGAATTTTATGCCGAACTCGAGATTGTGGGATGCAAATTCTGCGGAGTACAAGGCAGTCACTGCCGCCGATGTGAAGCGTCTTGCTAAGGGCGTGTTCTCGTCGAAGCGGATTGTATTTGCGCTTGCTGGCGATGTGAACAAGGATTCTGCGGTGGTGGCTCTCAAGAAGTTCTTTGCCGAATGGAATGTCGAACCGTCGAAATCTGAAAAGGCTGTACCGGCTCCTCTTGCTTTTGCCCGCAAGCCCGGTGTGTATGTCGTCGATAAGGATATCACGCAGGCAAACATTACCATGAACCAGCCGTTCGTTAAACGTCCGCATCCTGATTATTACCCGACAGCGGTGGCAAGCTTTATTCTTGGTGGCGGAAGCTTTAGCTCAAGACTCATGAACCGCGTTCGTAGCGATGAAGGCCTTGCCTACAGTGTCTATAGCACTGTTGGGAACGATTACCGCGATACGGCGATGACGACTATTGCTCTCCAGACGAAGGTTGAAACGGTAGACTTTGCCTTGAAGCTCATTTTTGAAGAAGTGGAAAAATTGGCAAAGGAAGGCCCGACTCCTGAAGAGCTGGAACAGGCGAAAAAGTCGCTGGTCGAAAGCTTGCCGAGTCTGTTTGATTCTCCTTCGTCAACGGCTTCAATCTTTGCAAAGGGTGAACTTCTTGGCAAATCGGATGATCATTATTTAGACTATGTGACGGAAATCAAGTCCGTGACCGCAGAGCAGGTCAAGGCGATGATAGCTAAGTATTTTGATAAGGAGAAAATGACTATTTCGATCGTTGGTCCAGTGGCCATGTTCGATTCGCTGAAACCGTTTTCAGTGATCCCCTTGGATAGTCTTGAATTCAGATAACTTTAAAAAGCGAGGTTCTTATGCAGCGTAAGAGTTTTCGTTTTTCTTTCTTGATGTGCATGGGCGCAATGGTTGCGCTGTGCACTTCTCTGTCGTATGCCACGAAAAGCATTCCGACGTCGGAAGTCTCCCGTCATCAACTTTTGGTGAGAACAAAAAACGATGCCGATAACATGCGTTCTTTCTGTGCGGGAATGCATAAGTGTCTCGATATCAAGTATGAAGCATGTTCGGAAGTTGACTTGAAACCGTGGCCCAAAGTTAATTACAATGAAGAATTTTGTGCCCCGTACAAGGAACTTGTCAAGCGCGGTTTTTCGACGGACATTAAGGCTCCCATGATGGTGGATGTATTTCTGCGTCTTGGTCGCCAGTATAGGGCTATTTACGAAAGCGAAGGAACTCTTCCGCTCGAAGTCAGCGAAATCTCGTTTCTTTTTGACAACATGCCGTTTACTGCGGACTTGATCAATGCGTACTTGAATACTGAATACACACTGGAATACAATAGTACGAACCATCGTTATTTTTCTGGCGGTAACGGTCATGGACTTTCTGGTGATTTTTACTGGGCGTTGCAGGATAGCGCTGGCGTAAAGCTGATGCTCCGTAACATGTTCTTTGGCTATGGCTATGCGCAAATTTTAAAGTGGTCTCTCAAGGGGACTGCGGTTGCGTTTCTGGATATGGACTTGGTCGCACCGAGAACGCTTAAGTATAAACTAACTGCGGTTGTGTTTCCAGGAAACTCCGTGCTGAATTCCATCATGCAGTTGAGAGTTTTCAAGAGCGTTGTGAATTCCAAGATTGATGAAGTGGTCGGTGATATCAAGAAAGCGGCATCGATGTACTACAATGGGAACAAGAAACCGCTTAAGGAAAATGCTAAATTGCGGACGCCTGAAAATATCCGTCATATTGAAGAATTCGACAAAGTGGTTGCCGGAGCCTCTTGGAAACTTGGTGATGCAGAACGCAAGGATCGCGCCAGTATGGAACTGAGTAAGCCAAAACCTGTCGCAAGACCTCAGGAACCAAGAGAAAAGCCGACGGAAAACGATGATTTTAAGGCAAATACTTTTATAAAAAAGGATTAAAAAATGAGTGAACCTAAGGATTTGGAATCTTTGCTTGCACGTGTAACGGAACGCCGTCGCGAACTATTGACATCAGTGGTCAACCGTCGCACAAGGCACTTCTGCATGGTGCTCGAAGATCTGTTCGATCCGCACAATATTTCGGCAGTCATCCGCACTGCCGAGGTCTTTGGTCTCCAGGACGTGCACATTATCGAAGAAGACAACGCTTATAGCGTGAACAAGTCTATCCTAAAAGGTTCTTACAAGTGGATGAGCCTTTACCTGTACAAGAAGCGCATGCTTTGCATGGAAAAGCTTCGCGAGAAGGGTTACAAGATTGCTGTTGCAAGTACGAACACGACGAACTCCGTGCTTGACCTTGATTTGAGCCAGCCGATGGCTTTTTACTTGGGTAGCGAATTCCACGGAAACCACCCGGATACGCTTGCACATGCCGATTACGAATTCAAGCTTCCGCAGTATGGTATTACGGAATCCATGAACGTCTCGGTTGCCGGTGGCGTGCTTATGACCTATCTCGATGTGTTCATGCAAAAGGAAGGCCGTGAAAAATTTGCTCTCCCGCAGGCTGAAAGGGATGCTCTCTTGCTCGATTGGCTTGATCGTCATGTAAACGGTATCGAAACGAACAGCCCTATCGTGAGAGTGGAAGGATAGCCGCTTCGCTACAGTTACTAGTTACTTCGCCCTACGGGCTAGTTACTAGAAGAATCTGAAAAAAATTCTAGTAACTAGTAACTCAGAACTCAAAACTGCCACAAAGAGCCCCTAACTAGTAACTTGGAACTCAGAACTAAAATAAAATATGCTAGATTAGTTTCAGAATGAAAAAGAATACCGCTTTATATTTTTCAGTCGGACTTGTCGTTCTTCTAGCCATTTTCATTTTGATATTTGGCATGTTTTTCTTGAACGAGAAAGATCTGCGTGAAACTTTTGATGTGTACCATTTGCGCTTTACGCAGGTGAGTACGCTAGTTTTGGATGACCCTGTCAAAATCAATGGCGTGAAGCTTGGTCGAGTAGAGGCGATTGAACTTTCCGGGCATCGCGTTGTGGTGACCGTCAGGCTCAAGTCTAATGTGAAAATCCCGAAGGATTCTGAGATCCGAGTGCAGAACATCGGCATTATGGGCGAACGCCAGATTGGTATGATTCTTGGTGATTCCGAAGAATACTATATGCCGGGTGATACCATTACGGGCCAGTTCGATGCGGGTATTGCCGAAGCGCTTGGCCTTGCGGGTGAAGTTTGCGATTCTACGAAGGTGCTCCTGGAAGCGGTAAAGACTGCCTTGAACGGAACGATTGCAAACCCGGATTTCCAGGACCGATTCAAGACGCTTCTCGTGAAAGCGGAAAATCTTGAAGACCGCCTGATGTCGCTTGTCGTGACGACCGATCCTCAGCTCAAGAAGAGCCTTGCGAATTTGAATAAAGTGACGGTCAAGGTAAATGAACTTGTCGATGGTGTCAAGGAACCGATCAATGGTCTCTTTGCTGGAACGGATAAAGTCATGGGGAACGCCAACCACTTGATTGCTGAATTGGAAGGCGTGACCAAGCATTTGGATGACCTGATTGCAAAGGTGCAGTCTAAAATGGATTCCAAAGACAATACTGTGGGAATTTTGCTGAACGACAGACAACTTCATGACGATCTTGTAAAAACAGTTCGTTCTGCGGATAGCTTGTTCAAGGTAATCTTGCAGGATGGCCTTGACATTAACGTGGATTTCTTCTGAGGGATTGATGATTACAAAGTTACTTACTGTTTCCAACAAACTGGGCATTCACGCTCGTCCGGCCGGAATGATTGTTGATATCACGGGCCAGGCAAAGAGTGATGTGTCAATTGTATTTGATGGTTCGAAGGCCAATGCGAAGAGCATCCTTAACGTGATGATGCTTGCCATCCCTGCAGGTTCCGAAGTCAAGTTCGAAATCGATGGGGAGGATGAAGAGATCGTCGTTCAGCAGTTGGAAAAGCTTTTTGATGACCACTTCAACGAAGAACCCTGCTGATTTTGTGGCGAAAGTTGCTGACGATGCCAAGTCCCAAAGGATTGAGCTCGTTGGCGTTCCGTCATCTCCAGGCTTTGCCATGGGGACGGTGTTCCCTGTTGCAAATCGCGAATTTTCTGTGGTCGATGAAACTCTTCCCGAGAGCCGTCTTGCTACAGAAGAACAGATGTTCTTGAAGGCGATTAGTAAAACCTCCAAGGAAATTGCTCAGATTAAAGAAATCTCAGAAACCAGGGCTGGCATCAAGGATAGCCTGATTTTTGCGACACACCTGATGATTTTGCAGGACCCGGGACTTGTAAATGGAGTCCTCGATAAAATCAGGAAAAAGCATAAGAATGCAAAGTGGGCGGTTCACGTTGTATTTAGCGCCTACATTGACAAGTTTGAAAAGATTGATTCTCCTGCCATGCGGGATAAGGCTGCGGACTTAAGGGACTTGTACAACCGCTTGATGTCTGCGATGGATGACTCCGGACCGGTATTGGAGGATGTGGCTGATGAAGAGGGCATTGTCCTTGTAGCCCATGAGTTTGTTCCAAGTTTCTTGATGACCTTGAAACCCGGACAAGTGAATGCGATTGTGATGGACACGGGTGGCCGTACAAGCCATGTCGCTATTTTGTCCAGAGCGTTGCAGATTCCGGCGGTCTCCGGCCTTAGAAACGTTGCTGCTCTTGTGAAGAGCGGCGATACGATTATTGTCGATGGTGCTGATGGTAAAGTTATCATCAATCCGAATGAAGACGATATCCGTAATTTTCATGAACGTCAGGAAATGTTCGAACGCCAGCGCCGTGAACTTTTCACGATGCGCCAGCTCGAACCGATGACTCGTGACGGCAAGTACATTGTGCTGCATGCAAACATCGAAATCCCGACGGAAGCGGATAAAGTAACGGATTTTGGCGCTACGGGCATTGGTCTTTACCGTTCTGAATTCTTGTTCTTTAGAAAAGGCACACCGACTGAAAAGGAACAGGAAAGCGCTTATAGGCATATCCTTGAAAAAATGGCCCCGTATCCGGTTGTGATTCGTACGCTGGATGCTGGTGGCGATAAGCTTGTTTCAGGAGTTTCTGCGGTGAATGAATCGAACCCGTTTATGGGTTGGCGTTCTATTCGTGTATGCCTTGACCGTGAAGATATTTTCATGACGCAGTTGCGTGCTTTACTGCTTGCTAATACGAAGGGTAACTTGCGTATATTGCTCCCGATGATTTCGAGTATGACGGAACTTAGGCGAGCCAAGGCTTGTATTGCGAAAGCCCGCAAGGAACTTGAGGATGAAGGCCATAAGCTCCCTGTCGTAAAGATAGGCTCGATGGTCGAAGTGCCTGCAGCCGTGATGATGGTGGATAAACTTGCTAAGGAAGTGGATTTCTTTAGTTTGGGTACAAATGACCTGATTCAGTTCACGTTGGCCGTTGACCGTACGAACGAACTTATTACCGATATGTTCCAGCCGCACCATCCGGCGGTGCTCAGCATGATTTATCAGACGGTTGTCGCTGCTCACCGTGAAGGTATTCCGGTTGCGGTTTGCGGTGAAATGTGTACGGACCCGTTGAGCGTTTTATTGCTGGTCGGGCTTGGTGTTGATGAACTTTCGATGACTCCGTGGAGCGTGATGACTACGAAGAAAATTATCAGGTCCATCAACTTTGAGGATGTCCGTGATGCTGCGTTGACGGTTTTACAAATGGATGATGCCGAGAGTGTGAACGAGTTTTTGCATAAAAAGTATGCACAAACCATCATGGAACTTGGTATATCAGGATTTGTTGGCCAAGTCGAAAAATAAAAACATTTGGTTTGTAGATGAAATTATTTTGTTCCTTATTGTTTGCGTGCGCTGCCGCCTTGTATGCACAGGTGGATGCTTCTGTATATTCTACATACAAATCCCCGTTTGCGGAACAGGAGTTGATTGCTCCGGACCAGTTCCAAGATGCCGTGATTCGTGCTGCGCGTGCAAAGAAAACAATGAACGATATTTCTATTTCACAGAACCATCGTGATTTTGCCCGTGCTGCTTATTTCTATTACAGTGGCCAGTGGGATAGCGCTTATGCGGCCTATAGCTCTTTGCTCAAGCGTGAACCCGATTTGTTAGGTACTGTTGTGCTTCGCATGGCGAAGGCGAATTTCAAGCAGGAACAGTTCGCAAAAATGCGTGAAACGCTCCGCCTTGAAAAGAGCTTGGAAGGAGACAGGGCCTGGCGTGATGCTGCTGACCGATTGAGAATTGAGGCGACCATGGCCGATTATTCTCTGAACGATGTGTCCCGAGCGGATTCGTTGATGGCGTTTCTCAATGCGAATCCTGATGCTGATGACGCAGACCCGCTGAAGTACCGTTACGCCCGCTATTTGGAAGATTCTTACCAGCTGAAACAGGCGAAACGCATGTACATGAAACTCTTGACGAGCCGTACATCGTATAAGGATTCTGCTTATGCCTCTGTTCGCCGTTTGAGGGAAGTGCTGGGGGCGCCTGAGTCTCTTGCCGAAAAGGTCGCGTATGCCAAGATGGCATGTACGAAAGATGAAATGAAAAGCTGCCTTGATTTACTGGATTCTATCCAGATTTTGGATGCGCAGCAAGTTCAGAAAAATCCGTCTTCGGTTGTGGTGCTGGATGATCCCGCATACGCTCGTTTGAAGAAAAGCTCGCTTGATTTGAATACGCGCATTGTTCTTTGGGAAAAGCGTGCATCAGCCCTTCGTTCGCTTGGCCGTAATGAAGATGCCATTGAACAGTTCCGTTACTTGATTGAAAATGTGGAACCGCGTCCGTCCTGGATTCAGGCAATCCTCAAGCTTTATCGCAAGGAAGCTGCTGGGCTTTTTAACGAAGAAATCCATACATACGATTCGCTTTTGCAGGATGTTAGCCAGTTCAGCACTGAAAATGCCAATAACCTCTGGTTGCGCGGTTTTGAATTTGAACAGAAACTGATGTACGACAAGGCTATCGACTGTTATAAGAAATTAATTCATAAGCGTTTCAAGAGCAATTTGAAGCGCCAGTGGGCAAGGTTCCGCATCGGTTACTGCTATTTTAAGCGTGGCATGTGGGTCGAAGCTGCTGCTTATTTCCGTGATGCCACAAAGGATCCGTTCCTCTGGAGCGGTAGCGCTTCTCGAATGTTCCTTGGCGATACGTACATGAAAATGGGCGAGGATTCTCTTGCTCGTGCTGCATATCTCGACTGCATCAAGGATTTCCCGCTTTCGTACTATGCGCACCGTAGCCGTATCAAGCTTTCGGAGAATCGTTTGATGCCTGCGGACAAGATTCCGTATGCTCATGGCGTGCCGATGTCCCATGCGGAGACAATCGACTGGATTCGTTCTGTGAACAAGCTTGGAAAACCGGATGCCTCGTACAGCAAGGAACGTTTTGAACGCATCAAGAAACTGTTCTTGTACGGCTTTGAAGAAGAAGCGTTTAGGCTCTATGATGAAGTCAAGAAGAAAAATTTCAAGCGAATGGATTTCTTGTACGAATACGGAAAACTGTTCTACGAGATGGGCGAAACAGCTGCCGGTTACAGGCTTGCTCGCCAGTTCCAAGCGAAGATGGATAGGCGCTTGTTTATGACGCCTCCGATAGATGTGCTGCATTACCTTTATCCAGTGCCGTATGCTGATCCCGTGGTTTACTATTCGGGTGCAAGCATCGATCCGTTCTTTGTGTATAGCGTGATGCGTCAGGAATCCATTTTCGATTTCCAGATAACGTCACCGGCTGGCGCCTGCGGGCTTTTGCAGATTATGCCTGCAACGGGCAAGATGCTTGCCGACAAGGAAGAAATTTCGAATTTCAATCCGAAGCGCTTGTACAACGCGTATATGAATATTCGTTTGGGTATTCGTTACTTGGTCGATCTTAAGGACGAATACAAGAACGACTATATGTACGTGCTTTGCAATTACAATGCGGGTCCGAAGCCGACAAAACGTTGGCAATCTGAAGGCGAGGGCCTCCCATGGGATTTGCGAGTCGAAGATATTAGCTATTGGGAAACTCGTGACTACGTGAAACGCGTCATGGGGAATTACTGGATTTACCAGGAAATCTATAGGGATAAGTAGTTGTTAGAACTTAGAACTTAGAACTTAGATTTTAGTTTTATTGTAAAGAAACATGTATGGAATCGAATTATAAAAAGTTGATTGTTTGGCAAAAGGCTATGCAATTGACTACGGATATTTATAAAATCGTAAAAAAATTACCTAAAGATGAATTGTTTGCTTTATCTGATCAAATGAGGCGTGCTGCGGTTTCTATTCCTTCTAATATTGCGGAAGGATGTGGAAGAGGGCTTCAAGGAGAAATAAAATATTTTTTTAGAATAGCTTGTGGTTCTGCTGCAGAATTAGAAACACAGTTGCAAATCTGTCTAAATCTTGGATATTTAACTACTCAAGATATTGATGGTATTATTTCTTTGCTGCTGGAAATTAAGAAAATGCTTAGCTTGTTTATGAAATCCAAAAAACTAAGTTCTACCAACTAAGTTCTACCAACTATGTTATTTCTGCTATTAACTATCGGTCCTGCTTTTTTATTTGCTTGCGGAAACATCTTGGAAAAATCTGGGGTGTCGACGGTTGGCAAACGCACTGGTGGAACTTCCAAACCGTGGGAATTTTTCAAGGGCGTTATTACAAATAAATATTGGTGGCTTGGGATTTGTTGTTCCGGGCTTGCAACGCTTGGTTATTACATTGCCATGGCTCAATACGATTTGAGCCAGGTGCAGCCAATGATGGTCTTGAATCCGGTGCTTACGGCTTTGATGGGCTTTTGCATTTTGAAGGAAGTTCTGACCAAGCGCATTGTTGTGGCTATTTGCTTTGTTGTGGCGGGACTTTTGTATTCTGTAGAAAATCTCGGTGAATCGACGGCGGTACAGAATATTGGTTCTTTGTGGGCCTATGCGGGCGGACTCAGTTTTGCGACGCTTATTGCGCACCTTTGGGTGAAAGACCGTGAGATGGTTGATTCTCTTATCATGGGTGTTGGCTTTGGACTCTCGGCGGCATTCTACAAGAGTTTGGCGATGGATTTTGACCTCGACAATATTGATTTTTCTTCGATTACAAATTTGCTTATGGATTTTAGAACGCTCGGTTACGTGGTTACTTATAGCGTTGCGTTTTTGTATTCGCAAGTGTCATTTTCGCGTGGACGTGCGTTGTTTATTATTCCGTTTAGCGCCGCTGTTGGTGCGGCTGTGCCGACATTGGCGGGCGCTCTCGTTTTTTCTGAAATGTTCCCGGTAGGGAAAGTGATTTCAGTGATTTTAGTGCTGATTGGAGCCTGTCTTTTTATCGTTCGTCGTCCGAGACGAAAAAGTAAGTAATGTCGATTGCTTGGCCGTTTTATCGCAATCGTTTTTAACACATATAAAAAGAACACTTTTTGACTACCACCATGTTTTACACATGCTGTAATTGCTATTTTGTAATATCATGAGTTTCGAAACTAAAATTGTTTGCATTGGTGCTGGCTATGTCGGTGGGCCAACCATGACTGTTATCGCCGATAAGTGTCCCAATGTTAAAGTTACCGTTGTTGATATAAACCAGTCGCGCATCGATGCTTGGAATAGCGAAAAACTTCCGATTTTTGAACCCGGCTTAGATGATGTTGTGAAGCGCGCTCGTGGTCGTAATCTGTTCTTTAGCACAGACATTCCCGCGGCTATCAAGGAAGCCGACATTATTTTCGTGTCCGTGAATACTCCGACGAAAACGTTCGGGCATGGTGCCGGTAAAGCTTCTGACCTCCAGTATTGGGAAAAGACTGCTCGCAACATTTTGGAAATTGCTGACGAAGGCAAGATCATTGTTGAAAAGTCTACGCTTCCGGTTCGTACGGCTGCGGCTATGGAACGCATCTTGAATTCGAACGACAAGGGCCTTCACTTTGAAGTGCTTTCGAATCCGGAGTTCTTGGCCGAAGGCACGGCAATTAATGATTTGTTTGAACCGGATCGTGTCTTGATTGGAAGTCACCAGACTGAATCTGGACTTGCTGCTTGCCAGAAACTTGTGGACATTTATGCGCATTGGGTTCCGCGTGATCGCATTTTGACGACGAATCTCTGGAGTTCGGAATTGACGAAACTCACTGCAAATGCTTTCCTTGCGCAGCGAATCAGTTCCATCAACTCGATTAGCGCTCTTTGCGAACGTACCGGCGCTGATGTCGATGAGGTCGCGTTTGTGATGGGCAAGGACCGCCGCATCGGTTCCAAGTTCCTCAAGGCATCCATCGGGTTCGGTGGTAGTTGCTTCAAGAAGGATATCCTGAATCTCGTGTACCTTTGTGGTTACTACGGACTGCCGGAAGTGGCGGCCTACTGGGAAAGTGTCGTAAAGATAAATGAATGGCAAACGCACCGCGTTGTGGACCGCATGCTCGAAACTATGTTCAATACGATTGCAGGCAAGAGAATTGCTGTATTTGGTTTTGCGTTCAAGGCCAATACGGGCGATACTCGTGAAAGCCCGGCGAACCTTGTGGTGCGCGATTTGCTTGCGGAACATGCTCTGCCTGTCGTGACAGACCCGAAGGCTATCCCCGATGCGAAACGTGACCTCAAGGATGTTCTTGAACAAGTGCTATTTGAAGACGACCCGTATAAGGCTGCCGAAGGGGCCCATGCTGTAGTCGTTTGCACAGAATGGAAGTGCTTTGCAGAGCTTGACTGGAATCGCATTTATAATTCGATGGCGAAACCGGCTTTTGTATTTGATGGCCGCAATATTTTGGATGCCGATGCTCTTCGCAAGATTGGGTTTGAAGTGACGAGCATTGGTAAAGGCAAAGTGGAGTAATTTTTTAAGAGAACTGGGTTATGGCTTCTATTAGTGTGTTCGGGTTGGGATATGTAGGGTGCGTTGGAATCGCTTGCTTGGCCAAGCTTGGTCATCGAGTTGTTGGCTGCGATGTCAGTGAAGAAAAGGTAAAACGCATTGCTGCGGGACTCCCGACGATTGTGGAACGTGATGTCGATGAGGTCATGCAGGAAGGCTATAAGGCAGGACTTATTTCGGCAACGTCTTCTGCTATTGATGCCGTTACAAAGACGGACATTTCTTTTTTGTGCGTTGGTACGCCGAATGCTCCTGATGGACGCCTTGATACAACGTATTTGATGTCTGCGGTCCGTTCGATTGCGGAAGCAATCCGTTCGAAGTCGACATTCCATATTGTGGTTATCCGCAGTACAGTCCCTCCAGGAACAAATGCTATGGCGACCGCTCTGATTGAAAAAATCTCGGGCAAGCGCGAAGGCATCAACTTTGCTGTGGCTTCTAATCCGGAATTTCTCCGTGAAGGAATGGCTGTTGCCGACTACCTGAACCCGCCGCTGACCGTGATTGGTTGCAATAGCCGCAGAGCTCTTGATAGCTTGAGAGATATTTACGCAACGCTTGGCAGTGAAATTGTCGAGGTCGAACCCAAAGTCGCCGAGATTATAAAGTTTGTCAATAATTCGTACCATGCTTTGAAGGTCACTTTTGGCAATGAAGTGGGTGCCATTTGCAAAAAGCTGGATATTGATAGCCATTGCGTGATGAACTTGTTCTGCAAGGACACTCAGCTGAATATTTCGCCGTATTACTTTAAGCCCGGATTTGCTTATGGTGGCTCATGCTTGCCAAAGGATTTGCGCGGACTTAATTTTTTGGCGGAATCGAATCAGGTCGAAGTTCCTGTTCTAGCCTCAATTGAAAATAGCAACAACAGGCATATTGAACGTGTGCTCGATCGTGTGCAGCAGATTGGTTCACGCTCTGTGGGCATTGTCGGGCTGACGTTCAAGGCAGGGACCGATGACTTGCGTAATTCTGCGGCCATCCGTCTTGCGGAAGGCGTGCTTGGAAAGGGCTGCTCCTTGCACATTTACGATCGCTATTTGAATATTGCTCGTGAAACGGAAACGAACCTACAAGAACTCAACAAGCGTATTCCGCATTTGCTTCCGCTTTTGGTGCAAAAAGTCGAAGATGTCGTGAAATCGGCTTCTCTTGTCATTGTGACGGTTCGAAATCCTGAGATTCCGGAACTTATTCGTAGTAACCCCGAAATTCACTTCTTGGATTTAGTGCGTTTGAAGGACCCGTCCGTAGAAACGCTCCCCAATTACGAAGGCTTTTGCTGGTAGATTTTATGGAACAGTCTTTAAAGGAACTTTCTCATAAGAAGGTTTGCATCGTTGTCGAAAATCTCCCGGTCCCTTTTGATCGTCGAGTGTGGCAGGAAGCGACTTCGCTCCATGATGCCGGTGCGGAAGTAACGGTTATTTGTCCGAAAACAAAGAAGTATTCTTTGGAATACGAGGAAATTGATGGCATCAAGATTTATCGCCATCCGTTGCCCGAAGCAAAAAGAACTCTTGATTATTTTAAAGAATATTTTTGCGCACTTTATCATGAAACTCGCCTTCTGTTCAAGGTGTTTCGCAAGCAGGGGGTTCAGGATGTTATCCATGCTTGTAATCCGCCTGACTTGATTTTTATTGCGGCGTTTTTGTTCTTTACTTTTACTCGTTGCAAATTCCTTTTTGATCATCATGACATCAATCCGGAACTTTGGATTGCAAAGTTTGGCAAGAAGGGGCTTGGTTACCGTGCGATGCTCTTGGTGGAACGCCTTACCTATTTCTTCGCGAAACATGCGATTGTGACAAATGAGTCGTATAAAGAAATTGCAATGCGTCGAGGACACAAACGCGAAGAGGATGTGACGATTGTTCGCAGTGGCCCGAATCTTTCGAAATTAAAAATAGGCGCGGCAAAGCCTGAAGTCAAAAAGGGTTTTAGGTATCTTGTGGGGTATATCGGCGTGATGGGGAAGCAGGAAGGCATTGATCTTTTGCTCTCGTCCATTGATTACATTGTAAACAAGAAAAATCGCAAGGATATCCGCTTTTGCATTATGGGTGGAGGCCCGTCCCTTGAAGAGCTCCGCGCTTTGAACGAAAAGATGAACTTGACGGATTTCGTAGAATTCCCGGGTCGTGTGAGCGATGAATTTTTGGCCGATGTGATGAATACCGCCGATGTTTGCGTGAATCCGGATTTGCCTTCTGAGATGAACGACAAGTCGACCATGAATAAAATTATGGAATACATGGCGTTCGGAAAACCGATTGTGCAGTTTACGCTCAAGGAAGGCAAGTTCTCGGCGCAGGAAGCTTCACTTTACGCGAAGAATACAGATACGGATGATTTTGCCGAAAAGATTTTGTGGCTCTTGGATAATCCCGAAAAGGCCGCAGAAATGGGTGCATTTGGCCGCAAGCGCGTGCAGAACGAGCTGAGTTGGGAATTTGAAAGGCCGAAATTGATTAGTGCGTATAAAAAATTGTTAGACTTGTAAAAAAGAATAGTTCCTGTGAGTATTTCCTGGTATATCAAGCGATTAAAGACTTTTTCTGTAGGAGAAGTCTTTTATCGTATTCGCCAGCGAGTGCGTACGCATGTTTTGGATAAACGATTGATGGACGTGGGGACCACTGCTGTTGAATTGCCGTATTCATCGATAATTGAAGATGACTTGGCTCATTTTGATTATCCGATTTTTGACAAATCCGTAGATATTTTCAAGCCCATCGATTGGCATTTAGATTTGTCGACGGATCGCCAGTTTCCGAAGTCGTTTGCGCACAAGATTGATATTCGCAGCGACTTGTATGGCAGCGCAAAGCACGTGTGGGAAGTGAACCGCATGCAGTTCTTGTTGCACATTGCAATGCTTTACAAAAAGAGCGGCGATGAAAAGTATCTGGATTTGTTCCGCTATCATTTGACGAGCTGGAAAAATGCAAACCCGTATATGGTGGGCGTCAATTGGTATAGCAATATCGAAGTAAACTTGCGATTGATTTGCTGGTATTTTTGCTGGCAGGTGATAAACGTTGATGGCTTATGCGCAGATGCCGAGAAAGGAACCTCGTTTAATGCGTTTGTTCAAGATGTTTGGATGCCGATGATTTTTGAACACGCGGAGTATTCCTACAATCATCCATCGATGTACTCTTCGGCAAATAATCATTTGATTTCTGAATATGCTGGACTTTTTGTCGCTGCTTGCGGATGGAATATCCCGCATCGCGAAAAGCTGCTGAAGTATGCGAAGACTGCTCTAGAATGCGAAATCCTTTTGCAGAATACGGCTGAAGGCGTGAATCGCGAAGAGGCGGCGGAATACATCCAGTTTATCGATGACTTTTTCTTGATTGCTGCTGTGGTCGGGCGTCGGGCTCATGTGAAATTTGCAGATGCTTATAATGAACGTTTGCATGCGATGGCAAATTACATGAACGCCATGTTGGATTGCAATTGCAATTACCCGATGTATGGCGATGGCGATGACGGCTTTGTGCTGCGTCCTGATGCTGGTGGGGTTTTCAACAATTTTAAGTCTTTGCTTGCTTCTTTTGCGGTGTATTTTGACGATGCATCGTTTAAACGTTCGGACGTTGCGTGGGACGATAAAAATGAATTGCTGTTTGGCTTTGAGGGCCGAGGAAAGTTCAATGCAATGCCAGAAAACGAAATTGCGAATGTCTTGAACGGGAACCGATTTTTTAGGGAAAGCGGACATTTTATTTTTCGCAAGGCCGAAAAAATTGATACGTGTGCGGATGCGGTGAATGTTGCGAATGTTGCGGGTTGCCGTGAAATATATCTGCATTTTGATGCGGCTCCGCTTGGCTTTTTGAGCATTGCCGCCCATGGTCATGCCGATGCGCTCAGTTTTATTTTACATGTGGACGGCAAACCGGTTATTGTCGATCCGGGAACATTCTCTTATCATACGCATAAAGATTTGCGCCGTTATTTTGTAAGTACTTTTGCGCACAATACAGTTTGCGTGAATGGAAAAAATCAGGCTCAGCAAGCGGGCCCTACGATGTGGTTGTCGCATTACAGCTGCAAAACTTTGAATGTGGGTGAAAATTTTGTAGAAGCAACGCATGACGGCTATCGTAAAGAGGGCGTACAGCATGTTCGAAAGATTGAATTCAATTCTGAAAAAAATGAATTTATGATTACGGATACATTGCGTTGTTCAAAACCTGCAACTGTAGAAATTCCGTTCCATTTGCACCCAGATGTTACTGTAAAGCTGGAGGGGTCGAAGGCAGAAATCGCTTTGCCGGGAGGGCGCTTCGTAATGCTTGACTTGGATGAAAAACTTTCTTACACGATTCGCGAAGATGGCTGGTATTCGGAACATTTCGGAGAAAAGGAACCGGCAAAGTTCTTAAGTGCGAAAACGGAATGCAACGGGATTATTGAATTTGTGACAAGACTCCGTCTTGTCTAGAAATCTTATTCAGAGTCTACTTCAATTTGCTCGGGCTCTTGATCATCGGAACTTTCTTCATTGTAAAGAGTGCCAAGAAGGATCCCTTCAAGCATGAAGGCGAACGCCGTGTTGTTTCCGATGTGCCCGGATAGAGTAAAGAATAAAGTGCTGCTGAATACTAGATTGTAGCCGATTGCCGCAACCCATGAATCTTTGCGCCTTCGGAAGAATAAAAAGAACAAACATATATTGTAGAGATAATATGCTGCAAGTCCTACAAATCCATAGTCAATGAGTGTTCTGAATACGATGGATTCTAGCCCGCCAATGCTTGAATCGTTGATGGGACGCCCTTCGTCATCGTAGTCAAAAACATTTTTTGTAAAACCAACTCCGTTTCCGAATATGGGGTTTTGCTGTATTTGAAAAAACGTGAAGAGAAGCTGTTGCTGTCGTAGCGTGAGTGAACTTCCTTTGCTTTGTTGAGAAAATTCATCAACGATAGAGTTGATATAGGCGGTCGCTAGGAAAAAGCAGAGTCCGACGCAGGCGATTTTTAGAACGATTGAGCGCTTTTGCAAAAAGATGAAGAACGCGCCCAACGCGGCGCATGCCATGCCTGTTCTTGAACCGCTTAAAAATAAATTAATGACAAGCAACGCATAAAGAATGTAAAGGTTGCCTTTTTTCCATTGGGGATTGTCGCGCAGCGATAAGAATAGCAGAAAGAGACAACAGAGCAGAGTTCCGAATGCTGTTGGGTGGGCCGTGGTTAGCATGGCTCTTATTCGGTATTCCTGAATGCAACTGATGATGGAGTCGAGAGAGTAGTATCCCGTGTAAATAGGAAATGCTCTGCAAATAAATGTGTATGGATAGTTCCCTTGCAGTAAAATTTCGAGGATTCCAAAAATACATATGGCAATGGTAATTTTGTAAAGTCCTTTTAAAATGCCGTCTAAACTAGTGTGGCTAGTGATTAAAAATGCTGCAAAAATGTACCCGTACAGTTCGATGAATTCTCGGGTGCAGGCGTAAAACTGTTTTGCGTTTAAGCCGTCATTGACGTAGACGGAAATGTAATGGCATAGAAGTATTAGAAATAGAGGAATTTTTAGCGGAAAGTTCTTGATGTCGTCAAAAATGTGATCGCGGTCTTTGAAAAAAGAGACTGCTAAAAATCCGTACAGAAATAAATCTTGCGGTCTGATTGTAGGCGATTTTAAAAAGCTGATACCAAGGGGAAACAAAACGATTCCGCAAAAAAAAGCCAAATAACGGGCTTTTAACGGAGCCGCTATAATGACTGCTAGAAGAGAGAATAGAATTGCGTAGACAATCGCTGATATCATAGAACTAAATTTGCGTTAAAATATAGGAAGAAATAGATGATGGAAGGAAAGACAATAACTAAATTTATGACAGAATCTAGATAGCTTTGTTTTTACGGCCTGTATGAATAATAGATATGATTTTCTTATTGTTGGCTCGGGACTTTTTGGCTCGACGTTTGCTTATCGTGCTAAGCAACAAGGAAAAAGATGCTTGGTCATCGACAAGCGCCCTCATTTGGGTGGAAATGTCTTTTGTGAAAAAATTGAGGGAATTAATGTCCATCGGTACGGGGCCCATATATTTCATACGTCGAATAAAAAGGTCTGGGATTTCGTAAATTCAATTGTTGAGTTTAATCGATATACGAATAGTCCGGTGGCTAATTACAAGGGCGAACTTTACAACTTGCCTTTTAACATGAACACGTTCTATCAGATGTGGGGCGTGAGAACTCCAGAAGAGGCTCTGGCTAAAATCGAAGAACAGAAGGCTTCGGCAGTCGCTTCGTTGAATGGTCGTGAACCCCGTAATTTGGAAGATCAAGCTCGGGTGCTCATTGGTGACGATATTTTTGAAAAACTGATTAAGGGTTATACCGAAAAACAGTGGGGGCGCAAGTGCAGGGATTTGCCAGCTTTTATCATCAAACGTCTCCCGGTTCGCATGGTTTTTGATAACAACTATTTTAATGACCGGTACCAGGGAATTCCGATAGGCGGGTACAATAAATTGATTGACGGTCTTTTGGATGGTGTCGAGACTCGCGTTAATACGGATTTTTTTGAAAATCGGCAGTCATGGGAATCTGTTGCAGACAAGATTGTCTTTACGGGAAAGCTTGATGAATTCTATGATTACCGTTATGGAAAACTCGAATATAGAACGGTCCGTTTTGAAGATGAAATTTTGGACAGGCCGAATTATCAAGGTAATGCCGTTGTGAATTATACGGATGCGGAAACGCCATATACTCGTGTTATAGAACACAAACACTTTGAAATGTTCGGGGCCGAAGTCTATGATTGCAAGAAAACGGTTGTTTCGCGGGAATATTCAACGGAATGGACCGAAGGCATGGAGCCATATTATCCGGTAAATGATTCGCGCAATAATGAAGTTGCAGAAAAGTACAGACAACTTGCCGCGCTGGAAAAAAATGTGATTTTTGGAGGCCGCCTTGCCGAGTATAAGTATTACGATATGGCCCCGATTGTCGAATGTGTTTTGAATATGGAAATTTAGAGGTTGTAATGGATAAATTGCTGACAATCATCATCCCGACCTATAACATGGAGAAGTACTTGAAAAAGTGCTTGGATTCATTGCTGGTTGCAAAGAACTTCGATTTACTTGAAGTGCTTGTGGTGAATGATGGCAGTAAGGATTCGTCGTCGGCGATAGCGCATGAATACAGTGAAAAATTTCCGCAATCGATTCGTGTGATAGACAAAGAAAATGGAAATTACGGTTCGTGCATCAATCGCGGTGTTCTTGAAGGTTCTGGCAAGTATATAAAAATACTGGACGCTGATGATTATTTCGATGTTGTTGTTCTAGATGAAACTTTGGAATTGATGAAAACAACAGATGTAGATTTGTTCTTGACTGATACTCTGCAAGTACACGAAGATGGCTCTGTTGTAAAAAAAATAGATTTTAAGATTCCTCCGCAAACGGTACAACTTTTTGCTGACTTTGCAAATGTTGATGAAATGCCGATGCACTGCATTGCGTATAAACTTGAGAATGTTCGTAAGCTGGGATACAAGCAGACCGAAGGCATTTCATATACGGATACGGAATGGGCGTTTTTCCCAATGGAAAATGTACGCTCCTGTTATTATTACCCAAAAGTATTGTATCGTTATCTTATCGGTCGTGAAGGGCAAACGATGGCTCCGGAAATTTACAAACGAGGCCGGAATCAGGAATTGCAGATAACGAAACGCATGGTCTCTTTTTGGGACGGTCTCCAAGATGATGGAGCAAAAAAATATGCAGACCAATACCTGATTCATCGACTTCGTCGAATATACATGCAGAATATGGTCCGTGGCGAAGATGGCGATAATGAATTCTTGATAGAAATGGACGGTATCATCAAAGAATGTTCGAGTCGATTGTATTCCATGCTCGATGATTGCTTGTATGGTAAAAGAGAAAAAATCCATTTTATCAGGGGATGGCGAAAAAAATACAAAGTTCCCTTATCTTTTAAACTTTGTGTGGCTTTGCATCGTTTACTCGGATCTCAGAAGTAATTTATGAAAGTAGTGTACATCAGTAATTTGCCTTTTGCCGATGCGGATTTCCCGTTAGTTCGAGAAATGCAGCGCCAGGGTATAGATGTATATTATTTTATATATGTTTCTGTTTATAGCCATCGTGCAACGCTTGTAGATATCCCTGAAGTTTATCGCAAACAAGGGATTTTTCCGGCAACGGTTTATGAAGAATTGAAGGCCTATGAAGGCTATATGGACATGTCCAAGGTCTTTGTGATCAATAGCCTGCATCAATCTGATTTTCATCCAGCAAATATTTGTACGATGTTATCGCTGGTTCGTAAAATCAAGAAGTTGGGTGCAGATGTTGTGAATATCACTTGGCCTCCACGTCGCAATAAGATGCTTTTGTACTTGCTGCGGAAAAAACTAGTTTTGACAATTCATGACCCGTTTCCGCATTCTTGCAAGAATAATTTTGAATTTGAATTTTGCCGTAAGCTTGCTTTTAAGTGGATTCCCAAGATTGTAATGTTGAATGATTCTCAGGCTCAATTGTTCTGTTCCACTTACAACTTTCCGAAGCAAAGGCTTTTCTTTGCTCAACTCGGCGATTATGATTGTATCCGTTTTGTGAATTCGCGTCCGGTGTCTGTGCCGGAAAAGTTCGTTTTGTTCTTTGGCTTGATTGCTCCATACAAGGGTGTTGAATATTTACTGGAAGCGTTTGAAAAGTTGCATCAAAAGTTTCCCGATGTAAAGTTGCTTGTGGCGGGTTCAGGGAAATTGTACTTTGATGAATGTTTGTATTCGGGTAAGGATTACATTCAAATTTATAATCGTTATGTTCCGCTTGAAGAACTTTCGTACCTTCTTGAGAATTGCTTGTTTACGGTATGCCCTTATAAGGATGCGACTCAAAGTGGAGTGATTCAGACAGCGTACGCAAAGGGGACTCCTGTTGTGGCGACTGATGTCGGTAATTTTTCTCAAATGGTTGAGGATGGTGTTACCGGAAAAATAGTTCCGGCTTGTGATGAAAATGCCCTTGCCCGTGCGATGGAAGAATTGCTCGAAAATCCTTCTAGGCTTGTAGCCATGAAAAAAGAGCTTTTGGAAAACTGGCCCCAAAAGAATGGCTGGGAAAAAATTGTCAAGCAATACGTGATGTGTTACAAGGCTTAAATCGAATGAAGTTTTCCTTTGTCATTTTGCATTATAACGCGCTAGCCGATACCATTGAATGTATCGATTCTATAAAGAATTGTGTTGGAGCGGATTGCGGTATAGTTGTTGTTGACAACAAGTCCCCGAATGGCACTGGCGCTGAACTTGAGAAACGTTATAAAGGCGATGCTCAAGTGACTGTAATCCTCAACGAGAAAAATGAAGGCTTTGCGCGTGGAAATAATGTTGGATTCCGATATGCGAAAGAATATCAGAATCCAGATTTTATCGTAATGCTGAATAACGATACTTTGATTTTGCAGAACGATTTTGCCGCGCAAGTAGAATCGGAATATGCACAGACGCAATTTGCGGTGCTGGGTCCGATTATCAAAACTCCTCATAAACCTTACAGTTCTAATCCCGGCCCAACAAAACTTCCATCAGAAAAGTGGTTCAGAAAATATGTACTGAAGAATAAGGTAAAACTTGTTCTAAATTATATGTTCGGCTTGGATACTTTTTACGAGTGGCTTGTGCGGAAGGTCGTTGGCGAAAAGGACAGGCGATTTGATGAAAGCCTGCTTATGCATCGTGCTGAAAATGTAGTACTTCATGGAAGTTTCTTGATTTTTTCAAAAGACTATATTTCAAAATTCGATGGTCTGAATGATCGAACGTTCCTTTATCAAGAAGAACGTCTTTTGTTCTTGCGTTTGCAACAGAATCATTTGAAATCTGTTTTTTCTCCGAATATTGAAATTTTCCACAAGGAAGATGCTGCGACAAAAACAGTTTCTGTCAAAAGTAAACTTAAGCGGCGTTTTCAATACAAGAATTACATTGCTTCCGTAAATGTCCTGTTGGATGTAATGCGGAACGGCGAAAATCGCTGAGTGGTGGAGGAGCGCTATAAAGAAAGCGCTCGTATTGCCTGCAACATAAAGGATTGGTGGATTATAAATCTTTATTGTCTACATAGAGCAACTTGAAGGTGTCGTAAACGGCTCTGTCTTTGTTGCTGCGGTAGATTTTCCGGTAGTTTGCTTTTTTGCTTACAAAACGGTAGGTGCGATACAAGTCGCGAATGAGTTCATTTTGTGCGTGGTCCCATCCAGAAATTTGTTTGTATGGCCACTCTTCGACTTTTTTTCCAATGTAGCTTGCCAAGAAGTCAAGCGCCTTGTAGAAAGAATGACCTTTGATATTTGTGGCGCGAGAAATTGCAAAACCGTTATTCTTTGCGATGATGTAAAAATCTAGCATGTGCGAAAGATTGTACCAGGAATAATGAAAAGCCAATGTTCTCGAAAGTTCTTTGGGCTGGCTTCCGTCTATCTCGATTTGATTTAGGATATGGCGCTCTGCGAATTTATTGATGAGCTTTTGTGCTGTTTTACGGTCGCCAATGTAAATGCTGTAAGCTAGTAGTTGAGTGTCGTATGTGGTTCCGTGGTTGTTTACGGCCTTGCTTTCTTCAATTCCCTGTTCACTTGTGGTAAGCCATTGAACGTAATCGGTAAACCATTTTTTTAGGGCGATTTTGTCTTTTTTGGGAAAACCTGGATAAGCCTCTAAAAGGCGAAGAGCATCCATGATTTGGACAAAGGAATAACCGTCCAAAACGCCAAAGGGAAATCCTTTGCCCTCGTTGCGGCCAGGAATCATTTGCGCGTAGTTCATGTTAGGATTCATCTTGGTTGTGCTGTCTATAAACCAAACTCGGATTTGCCTTAGTGCGGCTTCGCCGTATGTGGTGTCTTTGCTAAGGAACCAGGCTAGTGTAAGAGTTTGGACTCGGCGGCTCATTTTGTCCAATGTTTCTCGGTCGTATTCCTTTAATTCGGGATTGCTGACTCCATCACGCGAAATGTAGGGGAGGCCATCGGGTTTTCTGGAGTCTGGCCAATAATAACGTGAAAGGCTTACATAATCATGCTTGTCTCCGCTGGCCGCGACTTTCTTTTTGTTCGTGACAGCCACGTTCTTTTGCTGCAGCATGGCTTTGGCATCGGATTCCAGAGTTTGGTATGCTTCGGCATAAGGGCTGTTTTTTGTTTTTAGCGATTTATAGACTTGTTGCAGGTGAGCTTTGTTCCACAGAAATTGTGCAAAGCATGGTGTTGCCAAAACGAAAACTAGTAATAGACGGATTAACATTTTAAACCTGCCTTTTTATTTACCTACAAAGCGAATTGCTTCCATAAAACCTTGAAACATGTTTTCGATTTGCATTTCGGTTTCGTATGTGTGCAGTGCTGCTGCTGACATGCGCTCCCTCAATTTTTCATCGTTGCAAATTTCTAGAATTTTAGATTTGAGCTCGGCTTCGGAATCGACGATGAAGCCGTTTTCGCCTTGTTTAAGATAGATAATTTCGGGGGCATGAATGCGATTCAGTACCACGACAGGAATCCCCCAAAACATGGCCTGATTCAATGCTAGACCAATATGGCCCGGAGTGCTGAAAACATCACCGATTTGATAAATCTCGTCAACTTCATTGCCGTATTTTTCACCGAGATAATAGTAATGCGGGTGCGAATCGATTATGGCCTGCTGCTGTTCGCTTATCCCGCTGCCAACAACGACAAGCGCGATTTCGGGACAGTCCTTGAATTGTTCCAACAGAATATCGAGCCCCTTGTATGGCAGAATGCGCGAAATGTAGAGAAGGACTTTCTTTTCTTTGATTCCATAAAATTTCTTGACTTCGTCCGGGGATCGCAATGCATTTTTATCTACATCGGAAAAGTCCAATGTGTTTTTCGCGATAAACGTCTTTTGCTGATTTTTTTTGCTGAGATATTTTAGCTGTGCCGGCGAGTAAAGGATAATGGCGCTGCTTATCGTGTGGATAAAATGGAATATGGCGTTTTTGAACTTTGCGTTGGGAGTTTTGATATTGATTCCGTGATTCCAGTATATCATGGGAATCTTTTTCCAACGGCAATAGAATGTCAACGGAAAAATGATTTTGTCTTTCAAATGCAAAAAATTGATGCAGACGTCAGGCTTGATTTCGTTGATGAGTTTGATGTAGTTCTTGGTGCTGAACGGAATTTCGTGCTTGATAAAGCGAATCGGAAAGTGGACTTCTTGGAAGTCGTTACTTGCTACGTGAAATTCGTATCCGAGTTCATTGAATAAGTCAAAGAACTTGTTGTAAATGCGACTGCGGTAATGCATGACGCGATTTGAAATTAGGAGAATCCTTTTTGCCGAAATCATGGAACTATCCGAAAAATTTCTTTTTCTTGAGTGCGCTTATAAATGTGGACGGCGAGAGGAAAAATGCGTAGATTAAATCTGGAATGTGCTTTAAGGCTCCTTCAATGTGTACTACATGGATAATGCTTCTGCAAATATCAATATTTAGTTTGTTATGGCTGATTAATGGGAAATCAGCTTTGATTTCTTTTAGATGGTTTATTAATTCTAGGGCTCGTGCTATTTTTTTTGATTTGTCCCAAGTTACACCACATGGCTGCCTGCGGTAAACAGACATTTTTTTGTTTATACAACGTATTTTTCCCATGTGGGCGCATCTTTCTGCAAGGAATATATCTCCGTTCAAAATATTGATTGGATTCTTAATGGGGTAATCCATTACAGAAAGCCTGTAAACCATGGAAGCTGTTGGAATGGTCCATTTTTCATAAATTTCTGTAGCGGTGTAATCTCGGTCTTCCAATTCCCCGTAGACGTTATCGGTGGGTTCGACTCCAGGCTCGTTTTTAATTTCGGCATCGTGGAATACCATCATGTAATCTGGATGGTTCTCTAAAAAATCAATCTGTAATTGCAACTTGTGTGGATCTATCCAATAGTCATCTCCTTCGCACATGGCGACGTATTTTCGAGTGAGAAGGGAGTTCATTATCTTTGTGAACGAACCGTCATTTTTTGACCATTGATTTTCTGTTTCGATGTAGGGCTTGATAATCTTTGGGTATTTGGCGGCGTATTCTCGGATGATGTCAGCGGTTTTGTCGCTGGAGGCGTCGTCGTGAACGATAACTTCAAATGGGAAGTTTGTTTCCTGGATTAGGAATCCTTCAAGACATTGTGTGATGAACTTTTCCTGATTGAACGTTGTGCAGCGGATGCAAACTAGGGGCTCGGCATTGGCTGGCCATTTGGCTGTGATTTCATCTTGGGATTGTAATAGCATTTCTTTTCCGTGTGTCTGAACTGTCAAATATATTTATATGGGTGTAAACGGTCAATGTTGCTTCTGTCTGTAGAGTTGGTATAATCTTTTATTTTTCTAGATTTGGCGTGAAATAGTTACGTAAAAGGTGGATCATGCAAAAGACTGTTTATTTAGGAATGATTGGTGATATTATGCACCCTGGCCTCATCAACATCATTAATGAAGGGGCTAAATACGGTGATGTGATGATTGGACTTTTTACGGATAAGGCGATTGCTACTCACAGACGTCTGCCGTATCTGAATTACGAACAGCGCAAGAATGTGATTGAAAATATCAAGGGCGTTGCGCGTGTTGTTCCGCAGGATGAGTGGAGCTATGTCGAAAATCTTAAAAAGTATAAGCCCGACTATATCATTCATGGCGATGACTGGCTTTATGGACCGGACAAGTTCATCCGTGACGAAGTCTTCAAGGTCATGGAGGCTTTAGGCGGGAAGGTTATCGAAATTCCCTATACCAAGGGCGTTACATCTTCTGGCCTTAAGAAAGAAATTGAATCGCTCGGCACGACGCCACAGGCGAGACTGTCCTCGTTGCGTCGCCTGATTGCAGCAAAGCCGATTGTTCGTATTTTGGAATCGCACAACGGTCTTACGGGTCTTATTGCGGAACATACGAGTGTCGAAATTGATGGTTGCGTGCGCGAGTTTGATGGTATGTGGTCGTCGTCCTTGACGGACTCGACGAGCAAGGGCAAGCCGGATATCGAAGCCGTGGACCTCACGACGCGCTTGCATGACCTGAATGATACGCTCGAAGTGACGACTAAGCCTGTCATTTTTGACGGAGACACGGGCGGAAAGGTGGAGCATTTCGGCTTTACCGTGCGTACGCTCGAACGTCTCGGCATTTCGGCTGTGATTATTGAAGATAAAGTTGGGCTCAAGCAGAACTCGCTTTTTGGTACTGATGCCATCCAAACGCAGGATACTATCGATGGCTTCTGCACCAAAATCCGTGCGGGCAAGGATGCTCAGATTACTGAAGACTTCATGGTGATTTCGCGTTGTGAATCGCTTATTGCGGGGAAATCCATTGACGATGCTTTGGAACGTTGCCACGCCTACGTTGCTGCTGGTACGGATGGCATCATGATTCATTCCAAGGACAAGAGCGGCGAGGATATCAAGGAATTCTGCCGCCGCTTCCGCGAGAAGGATGCTCGGACGCCGATTGTTGCCGTGCCGACGACCTACAACCAGTTTACCGAAGAGGAACTTGCGACGTGGGGCATCAACATTGTCATTTATGCTAACCACATGCTGCGTTCTGCATACCCGGCCATGGTGAAGTGCGCGGAATCCATCTTGACGCACAGCCGTAGCCTTGAAGCGTCGAACGATTACTGCATGCCCATCAAGCAAATCTTGAACCTTATTCCTGGAACGATGAAGAAGTAATCATGATCAGTCCGAAGTTTTTTATCGATACGCTCGGTTCCTATGGCATTGATTTTTTTGCCGGCGTGCCGGATTCCTTGCTCAAGAATATTTGTGCCTATATTGCAGATAACATGGATGCAAGGCACAACATCATCGCTGCAAACGAAGGCGCTGCCGTAGGGCTCGCTGCAGGCTATCACCTCGCTACCGGAAAGATTGGCGTTGTCTATATGCAGAATTCCGGCGAAGGGAACATCATCAATCCGCTCGCATCGCTCACCGACAAGGATGTCTATAACATCCCCGTGTTGCTTTTGATTGGCTGGCGTGGCCGCCCGGGCGTTCATGACGAGCCGCAGCACGTGAAGCAGGGCAAGGTGACGACCGGCCTCCTCAACACGATGGGCGTGAACTACGATGTGCTCTGCAAGGATGAGGACAAGGCCGCAAAGCAGATTGAGAAGGCTGTTCGCACGATGAAGAAAACGGGCGAGGTCTATGCGCTCGTCATCGAGAAGGATACGTTTGAAGATTACAAGCTCCAGAGTGTCGAAAAGAATGACCTCACGATGAGCCGCGAAGAGGCTATCCAGACGGTGGCTGCGGCCCTTGGGCCCAAGGATGTCATTGTCTCTACTACGGGCATGATCAGCCGTGAACTTTTTGAATACCGCGCCCAGAAGGGTGAGGGCCACGAACGAGATTTTTTAACCGTGGGCTCGATGGGACACGCTTCGCAGATTGCGCTCGGCATTGCGATGGAAAAAGAAGATCGCAAGGTCTGGTGCTTTGATGGCGACGGTGCAACGATTATGCACATGGGTTCCATGGCGATTGTCGCAAGCAAGTATCCAACAAATTACGTGCACGTTGTGTTCAATAACGGCGCTCACGATTCCGTCGGTGGCCAGCCGACAGTGGGTTTGAAGATTGACTTGCCTGCTGTTGCAAAAGCGGTGGGTTATCGCGACGCGCTCTCTGCCGACAGCAAGGAATCGCTTGTGACCGCGCTTGGCCAGTTGCGTAACTTCGAAGGTCCCGTGCTCTTGGAAGTCAAGGTGAAGAAGGGTAACCGCAAGGATCTTGGACGCCCGACCACTACGCCTATCGAAAACAAGAACGCTCTCATGGAATTCTTGAGGAAGTAAGATGCGTCTCGCGCTGTTGTCTGACATCCACGCGAATGTAACCGCGCTATCGGCGGTGCTCGAGGAATGCGAACGCCGGCATGTCGAAAAGTTCGTGCTGTTGGGCGACCTCGTCAATTACGGCATGCGCCCGAACGAGATTGTGGACATGGTTCGCGACATGGACGACAAGTTTGTCGCGAAAATCTGGGGCAATCACGAGAAGGCCGTGATGGACAACGATACGACCCGTTTCGCGACGGACCGCGGGCGCGCTATTCTCCATTACACGCAGAAGCGCCTTACACCGTCTTCTATTGATTTCATCAACAACAGAATGAACCGCGACGGCACTTGCGCCCTCGAAATCGACGGCAAGAAATTCCTGCTGGTGCACGGCATTCTGGGCGATCCGTACTGGGGCAAGTTTACGCCGGCGGAACTCATGCGCGAAGAATACGCGGAATACGATTACGTCTTGACGGCGCATTCGCATGTGTGCCATTATTTCGAGGTGCTTTTCAAGGCAGAAGCTCCTGCGACTCGCAATAAGAAAAAGACGATTTTTATCAATCCTGGTTCTGTGGGGCAGCCGAGGAACATCAATCCCTGTGCCCAATTCGGAATTTTAAATACAGTAACGACGGAATACGAGCATGTATGTGTTCCTTACGATTTCAAGGCGGAACAGGAACTTTATACGGACGAGGTCGATGTATTTTATCGCGACCGTCTGACTTTAGGAATTTAAAAAGAGGTTTGAAGATGAAGAAAAACTTGTATGTCATCAGCGGTGCTACCGGCATGACGGGCAGCGAACTCTCTCACCAGTTGCTTAAAGAAGACAACATCGTTGTCGGTTTCGACAATTTCTTTGCAAGTTCCATCGACACGGTGAAGGACCTAGTCGGTCGCGAAGATTATGTCTTCTTTGAATATGATATCAACAACGCGGAACACATGGCTTCAGTTGCGGACAAGGTCAAGAGCCTCAAGGGCTCTTATTCGGGCCGCCTGATTTTCATCAACTGCGCCGCTGTGGTGCATACCAAGCATTTCTACGAAGTCGAACACACGTTCCAGACAAACGTCATCTCGATGAAGACTTTCCTCGAAATGGCAATCGCCCTCGGTGCCGATACCTACATCAACTGCTCCACTTCCGAAGTTTACTCCATGCAGTCGTGGAACGCGAACGGCGGCGTCCGCGAATCGGACTTTTTGCTCATGGCGACGGCAGAACATAGCCAGCGCACGAGCTACGCCGTCGGCAAACTCCTCACGGAATTCTTCATGAAGGATGCTGTGGATAAGGGGAAAATCAAGGGCTGCTCGATCCGCTTTGCCAACGTCTACAGCAAGCATGAACGCTTTGCGGACCACATTATCCCGCACATCATCAATAACCTCCTCGAAAAGCCGGTGGTCACGTTACTCGAAAACTCGAAGGTCAACAAGCGTACCTTCCTCCACAATATCGACAGCTGCCGTGCCGTGATGGAATTGATCGAATCGCCTGAAGCTCTCGATGGGACCGTCTATAACGTCGCAACCGAAGAAGAAATTTCCATAGTCGATCTTGTGAAGCTTATTGCAAAGAAGATGGGCATCGAAAATGTGGAAATCAAGTTTGAAGGCTACCGCAAATCCGACCCGGAACGCCGCTTGCTCAACACCGACAAAATTCGCACACGCACGCATTGGAAGCCGGTGGTTTCGCTGGAACAAGGTCTTGAAATGTGCGTCAAGAGTATCGAAAAATGAAGTACTTGATTGTTACTGTGGCAGGGACAGCCACCCGCTTCAACAGGGATACGGACAAAGAAACCCTGAAATGCCTTTATTACAAGGACTCGCCGAAGTTTGCGCTTTTGCCCCAGCTCCTTAAAAACTGCGGTGAATACGACAAGTACATCATCGTGGGCGGCTACCTCTATTCCGCTCTCGAAGCCTACGTGAAGGAGAATCTCCAGGCTTACGGCAATAAGATTGAACTTGTCTATAACGAACATTTCAAGGACTACGGTTCGGGTTACAGCCTTTACAAGGGCATCGAGGCCGTGAAGGATGCCGGCGATGTCACTTTCGTGGAAGGCGACTTGTTCTTCTTGAAGGAAAATTTCAAGAAGGTTTACGATAGCGAAAAGAGCGTGCTTACGATAAACCGTGAGCCCATCTATTCGAACAAGGCGGTTGCGCTCTATGTATCGACGGATGGTCGCCCGCATTACCTGTACGACACGAATCATGTTTCGCTCACGATTCCGGAGCCGTTCCTTGCGGTGTTCAATTCTGCGCAGATGTGGAAATTCCAGTCCGCAGAAAAATTGCACGAGGCTGTCGCTTCCTTGACCGAAAAGCAACTCCAGGGCACGAATCTCGAAATTATCCAGGCGTATTTCAACAAGCTCACCCGTGAAGAATACGATGTCGTCACGTTTGATGCTTGGTATAACTGCAACACCGTTGCGGACTACAATATCGTCCGCGAACTTATGGAGTAAGATATGGAACTTTTGAATAAGAAAATGGCCTTGCTCAAGTCCAAGGTCGAAAAGAACGAAACGATTACCATTATGATTATCGGCCTCGGTAGCGTCGGTACGTTCCTGCTCGACTTTCTGGTGAGCCTCCGCGATCCGCAGCTGAAAATTGTGGTCGCAGGCCGCAATGCTGCCAAGATGCAGATGGACGTGAATATCGTCCGCACGGCAGCGACAATTCGCCGCGAATTGCGCAGCCAGATTGAAATCCTCGGCGATTGCGACCTGAACGATGTCGACAGCATCGCTGCGACCATCAAGAAGGCGAATCCTGACTTTATCGTGAACAGCAGCCGCGTGTATTCGGGCCTCAAGTACGGGAGCATCTCGTGGAGCAACCTGCGCGCTTATGGCATCTGGTCTCCGCTCTCCATCCGTTACGCGAAGAACATCATGGCTGCTTACGAGAAGGCCGGTTCGAACGCCGTCACCATCAATACCTCGTATTCCGATGCCGTGATTCCCTGGCTCAAGTCTGCGGGCAAGACGTACTTCGATTTCGGTAGCGGCAACCTGAATCACCTCATTCCGCGCATGAAGTTCTTCATGGCCGAAAAGTACGGCATCGATAACCTCAACGATATCGACGTGACGCTTGCGGTGAGCCACTTCCACGACGTGGTGATTTCGAAGGAAGGCCATGCCGAAGGCCAGACGTTGCTCCTGAATTTCAAGAAGGACGGCAAGGATTTGCCGTTCGACCAGGCCGAAGTGCTTGCCGCATGCTCCATCCCGATGCCTGTGGATCAGAAACGCAACATGATGAACGCTTCGAGCAACTTCAACATCATCGATTCCATCTTGACGGCTCTCCGCGAAAAGACGGTGACCAAGGTGCATGCGCCTGGCGTCGATGGCGAAATCGGTGGCTATCCGGTGCTCATTGACGGCGCGAAGGCGGAAGTCTCGTTTGATACATCACTCTTTGGCATGGATGACATGCGTGCGGCAAACCGCAAGTCCATCTACTGCGATGGCATCGAGAACGTAGAAAACGGCACGCTCGTCTATACCGACGAACTCGTGGCGAAGGTGAAGAAGGCGTTCAACGTCGACTTGCCGAAGCGCGTCGCGTTCGAAGATATCGAGAAGACGGCTGACTTTATCATCAAGAATATCATCGAGCCGTTCGCCCCGAAGAAATAGCTGTTGGTCAATGGTCAATAGTCATTGGTCATTGGTTAGTGGTTGGGAATTCATCGATCGGGTCGATGGATTTCAAGTGTGAGTGTTCTGCGCACTTACATCCCGAGAAATTCTTTGTACGGAACGTCGGGTTCTAAAATGTAATGGCTGTGTTCCTGCCCTCTCTTTTCTGGGGGCGGGAATTCCATATAGTTTCCATACATGTTCGAAAGGATGTGCTTGTACCCTGCGGGGGCAGAGAACTTGTATCCTTCGAATTCAAGATCAACGGAACCTTCAAAATCTACAGCATCCCAGATGTTAATCTCAAGTGGGTCCGCCGTGTAAGTCATGATGGCGAGTTTATCTGTTTTCTGCTCGTTGAACATGCTTGCGATGCACTGGATTTCTTGGTAATCCTTGATGTGGTCTCTATGGTATGCGGCAACGCGTTGCCTGTTTTTTTCGTTCAGCTCGGGATTCGTGAGGCGCATATATGTTCCATTCTCGATGTTGAACTGGTTGATTTGCGCGTATCGCTCGTGAGCCCCCTCTGCGATAAAATGATCCAAGGGGAAAATGTCGATGAACAGCCCGTGATTCATCTTCTGGTATTTAATGATGGGGCTAATGGCGCTTGTATTTGAGTTTCGCAGGCATGTATGCGAAACGGCAAAACCGCTATCGGTATAAGGCGTTTGTAGAAAAATGGGATGCTTGAACTCGTCATGCAACTGGAGTAATTTTTCGTAATCATCGCGAGGCATGGCTACATCGGCGTCGTCGTCCCACGGGATAAAACCCTTGTGGCGAACAGCTCCGAGAAGCGTTCCACACATTAAGAAATATCGGAGGCCATGTTTTTTGCAGACGCGGTCTAGCTCTAATAAAAGTTCAAGTTCAATGGCCCAAACCTTTTTGCGGGTGGAACTGACTAAAAAATCGCATATCGTTTCTTCTTGCAAGAACGTAGGCGGGATAATTCCTTTCGCAACGATTTTTTCTGCTTCGGTCATGCTTTAGAATTCTTTATAGTCAATTAATGGTTCGCCGATCATTTTGAAATAGCGGTTTTTGTCGAGCAAAGTTTGCGGGAAACCGATATCTTTGGGATAATCGCGCCAGCTCTTGCCGTATTCTCTGTCCAAAATTTCTTCGGCCTTATTCGGGCAGGGGAGTTCCTTGCCTTCGAAAATTATCGAGGTAATGGGGTATACATCGTCGTGATGCCTGAAACCGTGATAACCATATTCTGTCAAGTCCCAGTTGCCAAGCCCCGGAACAATTCGGGATGTCGGCTCGAGCGAAAAGAGATGGCTATTTTCCCAAGTGGTTTCATAAAAATCGAAAAGCTCTTTCCAGGTATGGGGCTGACGAATAAATGCAATCGCTTTATCACGGAAAGCGAGGTATTGTTCCTCGGTCACCTCTTCTTTCAAAAAGTCGTTCGGGAAAAATTCAAGATTCTTGGCATCCCTTAAGCAAGTTCCGTTAAAGACGTGTGTACAAGTCGGCGTTCTGATGACGATGTTTTTATTGGCGTTAGCGCGGATGAGCTTATCGTAGTATTCTGCGTAATGCCCCGTTTTTTGCGTAGAATCTATCCACACAAAATTCGAATCGGTCTGCAAAACATGAATTAGCTTGTTGTAATCGGAACGAGCCATAGCAACATCAATATCGTCGTCCCACGGGATAAATCCCTTGTGGCGCTTGGCGCCAAGGAGTGCACCTCCTTCGATATGCATCTGGATGTTGAAGGGCTTGAGCAAATCTAAAATTTCGCGCGCGTATTCGACTTCGGCGAGCTGGTATTCGCGAAGAACTCCAGTGGCGGGCTTCATCTGCCCGATGTCAAAGTGGTGCTTTAGGTAATTGACTTGATAGGTCAACTCGTCAATTTTCTTAAGGAGACGTCGATTTTCAATTCGGGCCTTGAATAAAACATTGTAAAGAGGCCCCATGCATTTGATAACTGTTTGCTTCAACTTTTTCATTTGTTCAAATGTTTCTTTAGAAATATTTAACCGAGGTGTAATGCGGCTTTCTGTCTTCTTCAGGCGGAAGCTGCATGTAATCTTTGTATTCTGAAACGAGCAAGGGATGGTAATTGTTCGGTCCCAAAAATTCGAAATCTTCGAACTTGTATTTTTTTAGCGGGAAGACTTCGTCGATTTCTTGCTTGCCATAAGTAAACGGGTATGCAAAAATTTCTTTTTCAGGATTGCCGTTGGGTTGTTCTTGGGCCTTGCGCTCTTCGTATTCGCGCAAGAAGAGTTCTTTTCGCTTTTCGTAATCTTCATCCGTGATAAAGCCGAGTTTTTTTCGACGGTCGATGTAAGACATCGCTTCTTCAAAGCGATACTTTGCAAAATCTTTTTCTTTGATTTTGGTTAGCTTGTATAAATCGACACTCAAGCCGTGATGCTTGTATATGTTGTCTTGCGGGAAAAGAGAACAGTCGCATTCGCTTTTCAAATCCTTAACGTGTGCCCAACCGTGAAAGTAATTGGGTTCAGTTTTTTCGTTTTCAAGCATCAAATCTGGGGACAGCTCGCGGGCTAGCACTTCCGTGGCCTTCTCATAACTGTCGTCGAACAGCAAAAAATCAAAGTCATCATCCCAAGGAATAAATCCGCCATGACGGACGGCGCCTAAAAGCGTTCCAAATGCAATTTGATATGGAATGTTGTTCTTTTCAAGAATAGTTGCGGTTGCTTTTGCCATTTCTAAAAGTCGGCTTTGCACACGCTTGATGTCAAAAGAAGTTTCCATTAAAGGGCCTCAATCATGTCTAGACTGAATACAGGAATGTTAAACTTGTCTGCGACGGCCTTGCGCTCGGCAAAGGAATCGTCAATGAAAATGGAATCCGTGTTGTCAATAAAATCGATTTTCTTTTGGCTCGGATCCAGATGAATAATGCGGTCGAATATTTGACGAATACGCAACTTGTTGAGCAACTCATCGAGTTTTCCGAGTTTCACATCGTCGTGCCTAGAAAGGAGTGTTATCTTGATACCTTTGTTGACGCAACGATAGAGATAGGCCATGAGAGCGTCGTTGACGAATTGCTTTTCGAGATAAATACAGTCGTCAAAATCGATAAAAACTTCGTTATAAGAAATGTTTAGCTTGTATTTGTTGTCGAGAGCGCGGTCCATCGAAACGTCGTAGGTATTGCGCAAAATGGATACTGGAATATCGAATGCATCAAACAATGACATCAATGCAAAATTGATTCCTTGCGCGCGGAACAGCGAGGATGATCCACCAAAGCGACTAGCGACTTCGAGAAGCGTGAGTTCCCCATTTACATCTTGCTTGACCTGGAAAAACCATGCGCCCTGGAATTTGATGACCTGGTTAATCTTTTGGGCAAAATCCGTAAACGATTCAGGAGACTCCTTTACGGGCTTTGTGTTGACGCTGATGCCGTTCATGATGCGGCAACGTTCTCGTGCTGCCGCAAAAAGGAGCTCTCCATTGTGCGAAGAAAAACAGTCGACCGTATATTCCTTGCCGGGAAGGTATTCTGCGATGATGCTGTTGGAATAGCTCTTTGTGTAAGCCTGAAGGTCCTCGACGTTTTCGATTTTTTTTGCGCCGCGAGATCCATAACCAATGTCGGGTTTCGCAAATACCGGGAATGGGCCTTTGGCTTTGACCAGTTCTTCGGCGCTATACGTCTTGGGCGTCTTGACGATATTCTCAAGCGTCTTGTAGGTCCTTGATTTGGAAAGGCAAATTTTTGTCGTTTCTACAGGCGATGAAACAACTTTGCAACCCAAGAAATCTTCGTTGCTTTTCAACAGTTCGATGACCGCGTCCATTGCGGGGTAAACTGCATCGATTCTATTATCGCGAATGACTTGCTTGATTTTTTCAAGGAATGTCGGGTCTGTGATAAATGGAATTCCATCGATGTAGTTTTCGAAAACGAACTTTCCGTGATCGTCAACGGAACTTCCTCCGATGAGATTGAAATGCGTCGAATGATTGACAGCGCGATACACTTCAAGTGCAATTTCTGAACCGCAAGGAAATACAAGGATGTTTTTTTTCATGACGGACCGGGTTTACTTACGGTTGATGACTACGTTGATAACGCGCTGGACGCCTTCTTCGTCAAGATCGGCAAACATCGGAAGGCATAGCACCTGGTCGGCGAGCTTGTGTGCAACGGGGAGATTTTCAGGTCTTGCGGATTCCAAACCCTTGTAGGCACTGAACGTGCTGATGAGCGGGTAGAAGTAACGTCGTCCGTAAATGTTGTATTCGTGTAGCTTTTCGTAAAGGGCGTCACGGCTGATGCCGTAGGCCTTTTCTTCAACGAATACAGGGAAGTAGGCGTAGTTGTGACGAACCCCTTCGACATCTTGCAGCATGCGGATTCCCGGAACGTCTTTTAATGCGGCGCGGTATTTTTCTGCAATGGCCTTGCGTTTTTCGATAGCGCTATCCACTTGCTTGAGGTTCAAAAGTCCGTATGCGGCACGGAGTTCGTCCATCTTGCTGTTGATGCCCGGAGCGACGACTGTTGTTTCTCCTGCAAAACCAAAATTTTTTAGATAGTCGATACGTTTCTTGGTGGCCGCGTCATGGCAAACTAATGCACCACCTTCAATAGTGTTGTAAACCTTTGTCGCGTGGAAACTGAGCGTACTCAGGTCTCCTGCTTTGAGAATGGAAACTCCATCTTTCTTGACGCCAAAGGCATGGGCCGCATCGTAGATAACCTTGAGACCGTAAATGTCTGCAATTTCTTGTATGCGCTTCATGTTGCATGGGGTGCCATAGACGTGAACAGGCATGATAGCCGTGGTGTGCGGTGTAATCGCGGCTTCTATTTTTTCGGGATCAATATTGCCTGTTTTTTCTTCGACATCGACAAAAACGGGCTTGAGTCCGTTCCACCAAATAGAATGTGTGGTGGCGACAAAACTGTATGGCGTTGTGATGACTTCGCCCGTGATGCGCATGGCTTGCAATGCGGTGATGAGCGGAAGCGTTCCGTTCGTAAACAAGCTGAGGTATTGAACGCCCAAGTATTCTGCAAGGGCTTTTTCGAGTTCCTTATGGTAGTGGCCGTTGTTGGTAAGCCACTTACGATCCCAGATATCCTTGAGAAGCGGGATGAAATCGTCAAGTTCCGGGAGGAGGGGAGATGTAACTGTAATCTCTTTATTTTCCATGTTTTCTCTTGAACTCAGCAACGGTTTTGATTAGATAGTCTAAACTCTCAAAATGTAGTATTTTGGCAAGTCCGAGGTACGTAACGCTTCCAATTGCAATCTGCAAAATGATTGTTAAATAGATATTTATGTGCAAGTAATTAATCGCAATAACGATTATTGCCATCACAAGTGCTAAAAGTGCTGATGGAACGATGTCTTTGATTTGTTCCAGGTAACTGTAATTTAGAAGCCGCTTGTTCGGGAATGCATTGACGAAGGACGCTATAACGGTGCATATTGCACTGCCGTAAGCGATGCCGATTGGTGTTCTGAAATAAAGAATGCAACCAATGAGAATGGCTAGGCCGTAAACTTTTTTGATAATCTCCAGTTTTAGAAAAATATCACTACGGCCCATGGCGTTTATTGCTGATAAATTAGATGTATGGATGGGATAGAAGGCGTAGATAAAACAGAAAATTTGCACGAAGGGGACGCATGGTAGCCATTTTTCGCCAAGTAATGCCAAGACAACCGAGTCGGCCATGGCGGCAAGGCCTGCCATCATCGGAATAATCAAAAATGAACTCGTGACGATGGCGCGTCGCATCATCTTCTTGACTTGAGGTTTATTGTCTTGGTATGCCGACAACGATGGCAGCATGACGGCTTGAATGGAATTATTAATGTTGTTTACAACAATGTAAGGGAAATGACTTCCGCGGTCGTAGAAGGCCAAGTTTGCCGTCGAAAACATCTTTCCGATGATGATGCTTTGTAGCTGCGAATAAACGGTGTCGATAATGGATGAAACGAGAAGCTTCCATCCAAAAGAAAAAAGTTTGCCAAGACGTTCAAACGAAAATAAAAGCTTGGGTCGCCATGGAACAACAAACAGCATGATGATAACGGCCAAAAGGGAATTCGAAAGCTGCTGTGCGACAAGTGCCCAAACGCCAAAACCTGAAAAGGCCATTACAATGCCGATAATGCTTGACGGAATCATAGCCCCAATGCTCCTAAAGAAGAGCTTCTTGAACAGCATGTGGCGAGCTATGTAGGCGTACTGTATGGAGTTGAATACCCCGATGAACAGTGATAACGTTAAAACGCGAATGATGGGGACGAGTTCTGGCTTGTTGTAGAAACCTGCAATATGAGGCGATGTGAAAAATATAAGTGCATATATGACGATAGAAAGCAAAAAGCTTGCGTAAAAGACCGATGAAAAATCAGTGTCATCGGCATCCTTTTTTTGAATAAGCGCTGTTCCGAGCCCGCTTTGCACAAAGACATTCGCGATGGCAATCACTGCCATGACGAGTGCAATCAATCCGAAATCATCTGGAGCGAGTAGGCGTGCAAGGATAATCGAAACGACGAATTGCGTTCCTTGAATTCCCATGCGCTCCATAAATTTCCATATAAGCGATGAGATTATGGATCTTTTTGTAGGCATGTTGCAGGCAATGCTTTTTAGTATTTACCGTACTTGTAGCCGTATCCATCGTTGTGGCCGTGCTCGTACTTGTTGATGACAAAACTAGCGTGGGCTTCGTTGTTGCCCTTGAGCAACTGCTTCATGCCGTCCTTGATGGCGTCGATGCTATGTCTGTTGTATTCGATGACCATGACAATCTGGGAGGCGAAACGGCAGGCCAGAGCGGCGTCTGTCACGAGCATGATTGGCGGTGTGTCTATAATAATCATGTCGTATTGCTTTTCCAGTTCTTCGATCATAGATGCGTAATGCTTGGATCCGAGCAGTTCAGACGGATTGCTGGGAACATTTCCGCATGGCATGACATCGAGATTGTCAACTTCGGTATGGCTGATGACTTCTGAAAGTTCGGCTGTATGGAGCAGTACTTGTGAAAGTCCCTTATTGCGTTTGATGCCAAATTCTTTATGCAATCGTCCTTTACGGAGGTCTGCGTCAATGAGCAATACTTTTTTGCCAAGCCCTGCATAGAGTGCAGCAAGGTTCACGGAAATGAAGCTCTTGCCAACGCCTGGAATAAGTCCGCTCACGCCGATAATCGGTTTGCAACCATCTTCCATGCTGAATTCGAGCGAACTGCGTAATGCACGGAGCGATTCGACGGCGACATCGTCGGGTTCAACCACTGCGAGCGGCCGAGTGCCTTTCGTGCCGTTGGGATTTCCTTTCGGGACTTTAGCGTAAACACTGAATCCCGTTTCACGTTCTATGAAGTTCGCGTCACGGACTCCATTATTCAGTTTGCTCTTAATGGTAATGATTGCCATGCCTAGCAGTAATCCGATAAAGAGTGCTGCGCAAACAATCATCGGTTTTTTAGGCTTTGAAGGTCTGGAAACTTCTTCGGCAAAATCGATAATGCGGACTGAACCGACTTCTCCAGCAGAGACTAGTTTAAGTTGCTGGATGTTGTTCAACATCGTCGTGTACATGATTTTGCTCATGTCGACTTCGTTCGTGAGCTTGAGAACTTCTTGCTGTGTTGCCGGTAATTTCTTTGTTTCGTTCGAGTTTGTGGCAAGTTCTCGACGGAGGGCTGCTTCTTGTTCTTCAAGCGTTTTGATAGTCGGATGCTCAGGCTGGAAAAGTCTAATGGCGCTCTTTTTCTTTTGCTGCAAATCAAGCAGGTTCTGCTGTAGACGGGTGCGTTTTTCTAGAACCAGGCGAGTTTCGGCATTGATGTCGACGGAACCGACCTTATTGCGGTATGTGTTGAATTTCAGGAGCGAACTATCCATCTGCGCCTTGACTTCTGGGAGTTGCTTCTCCAAAAATTCCAAGGTTTTTTGAGCTTCGGCATTGCGTTGTTCTACGTTCTGTTGCAAGTAGGTCGTCGCAATTTCGTTCAAGATTTTTGTGGCGCGGTCCGGATAAATGTCCTGATAGCTGAATTCCAATATGCCTGTTTTTTTACCGCGTTCTTTTACCCTAAAAGCCCCTTTGAATTTTGCAATGGCATCGAGTCGTTCCAATTTGTAAAGTTCAAATTTTTGTCCAGCGACGGCATCCATGTTGAATACGCCAAAAACGACCGTGTCTCCGGCGTAGGGGATTCTGTAGGTTTGGCCTACTTTTCCGGTCAATATTTTTTTGTCGTTATGATCGTAAAGATCGAAAGTCGTGCTGTCAGTTGCTTCAGCAACCCAAGGCTTTATGTTTTCCGTTTCGGGGACTTTGTCCCATGGAACTTCGAAGTTGTTGAGTTCGAGACGGCCTTCACGGTGCAATAGTCTGTCCAACTTGTTTGTTGGTTCAGCCATGTATTGCAAACGCATTTTTTCTACAGCTTCACCAATAATTTGGCGGCTGTTGATGAGTTCGATTTCTGTTTCGGCAGGGCTGGTTGTGGCGAAAAGGTTTCCAAGTCCTGCCATCATTCCGACATTCTTATTGTTTTTCGATTCGATTTGAAGAAGTGCATCGACTTTGTAAATGGGGCGAATCCACATGGCGATGAATACGCCTACAATGCCTGAAATTATCAGGCAAGGAATCATAATTTTCCAGTTCTTGACAAGCTCTTTTAGCAAATCGAAAAGATCTGTTTCTTCTTTTTTCTTTGACGAGGCCATAGGATATACCTTCGATAATCGGCTTAATAATCCTAAGTTAGAAAAATAAAGAGTTGCTCATGTATGGCGAGAGTCGTGAATTCAAAAAATTTTCTAAAATATCAATGATGAAAAGAATTATCACTGCAATTTTTGCAATTTCGGCGTTGACCTACGCTTATCTTCCTGGTGAATCGCGCTTTGTTTCTCTTGAAGGCGCTCATGGAATTTTTGGGAATGCGGCTGGGCTTTCGGCTTTGGATTCCAAGGGCGCGCTAGCTTCTTACCAATACGATGATGGAATTACCGAGTTTCGCGTGGGCGGTAATTTGGAGCGTTTGGGGGCTGGCTTTGAGTACCGTTTTGACGGCAAGGGAATGGATGAGTCGCGTTGGATTTTGACGCATGGCTTCCCGCTTTTTGACCGTAGCGTTTTTTGGGGCAACCGAATTACGGCGTTTCGCAGTGCCGATTTTAAGGGGACGGAATGGACGTACTCTCCGGGCATTTTGATTCGCCCGTTCAGTATGCTGTCGCTGGGGTATTCTTGTGATAACTTGCTGTACCTGGGCCCTGCTTCGATGGAACGTGTTCACAATGCGGGCGCGACTATTCGCATAGGTGATTTTTTGAGCGTCAGTTATGATGTCGAAGACTGGAAAGAACATCGCCTGCTTTTGGAGCTTTCCCTTTATGGGTACCGCTTCGGTTTCAAGATGCCTTTGCATGGAGATGATGACGAATACACGTTGACGCTTTCTGCTTCGTTTGGTGGGCATGTCGATGCGTCGCTTAAAATTTTCGATGATTTTTTACCGAAAGGCGGTAGCGTCGGGTTCCATGCGGCCCGCAATCCACGAGCCTCTCGATCGGCACAGATTGTGCGTGTGCCTCTCAATATGGAAGTTTCCGAAGTTGAAAAGAAATTCTTTTTCCTTGAACCAACATCCATTGGTCTCATGAAGGTTAAGAATTTATTCGAGCATCTGCTTCGTGATCCGGCGGCTGGGCTTGTAGTGCTTGACTTTTCGGGCTACAATGGTAACTTGGCGATTTCTGAAGAGATTAATCGTTATGTAAAAAAACTCAAGGCTCGTGGTGGACTCGTAATTGCCTATATGGATGATGTTCGTCCATCTGTGCTTATGGCATCTGCTAGTGTGGACCGCATTGTTGTTGAACCCTCGGCTCATTTTACGTGGCTTGGCCTTGGTGGCGGAATTACGTTTTATAAGGGCTTTTTAGATAAATTAGGCGTCAAAGTCGAATTCCTACGTCATGGTGCCTACAAGTCTGCTGTGGAACCGTACACGGCTGATTCCATGTCGGTAAATGCCCGCGAAAATGTGGAAACGCTTTACAAGGATATTTGGGAACTTGTTCGTATGCGTCTAGCTTCGCGGATTAAAACAGGAACGGTGCCTGTCAATACGGAAAAGTTGGATGAGCTTGCGCAAAAGCCTGTAATTACTGCGATTGGGGCGAAAAAGGCAGGCCTTGCCGATACGCTCCTTTACATTGACCAAGTTCCTAGTTACGCGTTAAAAACATTCTTTGATATTGATGTTCCTTATGCAAACTTTAAAACTTGGGCTCCGTCGAACACGAAAATTTTTGATGAAAGTTGGAACCATCGTACAAAAGTGGCGCTCTTGAATATCAATGGGACGATTGATTCTAAAATGGAATTGGCCGTACTCGAAAGCTTGCGCAGGCTCCCTGGCATGGGTGTGAAGGCACTTCTTGTACGGATTTCTTCGCCTGGTGGAGATGCAATTGCATCCGATAAGATTTGGGGCGCGCTCAAGAATTTGAATCGGTACGAGATTCCGATAGTCGCTAGTATCGGTAGCATGGGAACGTCGGGCGCTTACTATATCGCTTGTGGTGCCGATAAGATAATTGCAGAACCGTTCTCCATTGTCGGAAGTATTGGAATTTATGGTGGAAAAATTGATGCGTCGGGTTTAATGAATAAACTTGGATTGCGCAATGAGCCGGTCAAGACGAATGACTATGCGGATGCACGTTCTTTTGCTCGCCCGTGGACGGATACCGAAAAGGCCGCACTGCAGGAATACATGGATGATTTCTATAACCGCTTTACGGGAGTGGTTTCGCTGGCGACAGGAATTAATCAAGCTGTTGTCGATACGGTATATGGTGGTGGCCGTGTGATGGTCGGCTGGAAAGCTAAAGAAGCTGGCCTTGTGCAGGGTTTGGGCGGATTTGACGATGCGCTTGATGAAGTGCGCAAATTGGCCGATATTCCGAAATCGATGGATATTGAACTTGTTCAGTTGAATACGGAAGATTCGTTTATCGTTCCGTTTGCTGATACAAAGGCGCTAAGTGATTTTATCCGCAATATGGAACGTACGCAATTCTGGGCGATTGAACCGATGCTTTGGGAAATGCAATAGAAATTGCTAAGACGAAAGAACGCCCACTGCGTGGACTACAGACGAGAGACGAAAGATGCGGCGAAGCCGCCTGAAACCTAAAACCTGATAACTAACCACTAATCACTAACCACTGACCATGTTCGAAATTGTTTTAACTGTTTTTGCTTGTCTTGCGGCTTCGGCGTTTTGCTCTGTGACCGAGGCCTCGTTTTACAGTGTCCCGCCATCGACGGTGGAGTTGTTGGAGCGCCAAAAGAAATTCACTGCGCGCTATTTAAAGCATGTGAAGGATAATATCGATCGTTACATTGCATCGGTGCTTGTCGTGAATACTGTGGCAAATACGGTGGGCGCGTCATTGGCGACGGCCCTTGCCGTAAAGCGTTTGACTCCCTCGCAAGCGATGCTCTTGCCGGTTGTGCTGACAATTCTCATTTTGCTTTTTGGTGAAATTACTCCGAAAACGCTTGGCGTAAAGCAAGCGAAAATTTGTGCGCCGCTTGTGGCTGTGCCATTTTATTACATTACGAAGGTGCTAAGTTGGACGGGGATTATTTGGCTGTGCCTCACGCTTACCAAGCATTGGACGCGCGAAGATAAAGAAAAGAAAGATGTGAGTATCGAAGATATCAATAGCCTTGTGAATCTTGGTTTGCGAGAAGAAGTTCTCGATCGCCAGCAAGCTCTAGTCATCAAAAATATTTTGTCGCTCAAATCGCTCCCGGTGCGCCGCGTGATGACTCCCCGTCAGGTTGTCTTTTCGCTTTCTGCAGACAGCACTATTGGCGAAACTCTTGATGATCGCGGCAATTGGCCGTTTTCGCGAGTGCCGCTTTATGACGGCAAAAAGGACAATTGGATTGGAATCGTATTGCGCCGTGATGCATACAATCATCTTGCGGAAGGAAATCGTGATGTAAAGCTCCGCAAGCTAATGCGCCCAATGCAGCTTGTGCCGGACAGTCTCATGACGGACAAACTCTTGTTGCGATTCCTGAAACAGCGTGGTCACATGGTCGGTGTGGTCGATGAATTCGGTGCAATCGCAGGCATTGTAAGTCTGGAAGATGTGCTTGAAGAAATTCTAGGCCGAGAAATCGTCGATGAGTTCGATGTCGCTGTGAACCTTCAGGAAACAGCCCGTCGTAAGTCCAAAGCTTTAGCGTCTATGAGAAAAGCGAAAAACGATAGCGTATAAGAGTGTTCTTGACTCTGTTTCTGAGGATTTTTCGTTAATAAAAAATAGGCAAAAGGAAACATACCCGCAAATCATTTTTCTAAATTTCCCTTTGAACAGAAAAGGAAATTTTATGAATATTCTCGTTGTTGGTAGCGGTGGTCGTGAACATGCGATTGCCCTCGCTGTGAAGAAGTCGCCGCTGTGCGATACCCTCGTGTGCGCTCCGGGTAACCCGGGCATGGCAAACCTCGGCAAG
>Ga0310786_10000825_pt1 | contig 49484 bp, 50 predicted proteins | sample AusTroGonzalo_MG_FD_203881 | JGI IMG/M metagenome (GOLD analysis project Ga0310786, IMG submission 203881) | Bovine rumen microbial communities from tropical cattle in Woodstock, Queensland, Australia - Gonzalo_03 (v2) (version 2) | ecosystem: Host-associated > Mammals > Digestive system >...
TAACTGTAACACGCTCTCCTTCAACTTCATCAGGGGCGAAGAACTCCTGTTGACATACTGCACTTGATGAAGAGTCTGCCTGCCGATTAAACTAAAACACAAGCAGACTCCCCTTCCCTCCCCAGCATACTCTTTCCACATTTTGGAGCTATCGTACTCCGTTGTAAATGAAGATATTAACACCGTTTGTTCCCGAAGTACGCCCGCGAAACGTTTGAGCTCGTCTTCGTAATCGGCACAGAGCAGATCGCCCAGGAAGAACGTTTCCTCCCTGTCGCTCTGCGATACAATGGAATTCATTCTGAATGAGCCGTTTAGCAGCATCTTATGGAAAACCTCCAGCGGTACGTACTTGTAAATAAACGCCGGAGCAGGCTCTTCCTCCCACTGTAGTTCCGGGATGGGGATGTCAACCACATAGCGCTTCTGGAAACTGTCCATACGAATATGCTCCGGGCCGATTCTGAGGGCCTCCGCTATCCGCAGCACCTCCGCCTCGTCGCGGATCGGCAGTACATCCTGCAAGGCATCGGCCAGATCGGCCTGCTTGCCGTTGTAGTTCACGCGCCAGCGGTCGTCGATATTCAAAGTGAGGGTCTCTCCGGGGGCCGTCAGGAGCTTGCCGTCGTTCCTGCGCCGCACCGTCACCATCCCCTGGATCGTGCGCTTCCCCGCCTCCGTCCGAAGATACTTTTTGTAGAAATTGGCGTAGAACAGCGTCTTTTGCCGATAAGTTACTTCCAGCCGTCCATATGCCCTCTCCGGATCCGGCGCCGGCATACTCTTTACCTCATACTGGTCGGCATCCAACTCAATGGCTTCCATCCACTTCCGGAAGATCCGCTCCAAAGTCTGGAGAGTGATGGGGGTGGTAAGTTGAAGTTCGATGGAGGGCATAGCAGGAAAGTTTGAGCAAAGATAGTGTTTTGGGCCGAGTTGACAAAAAAAGGCCGATGCAATTGCATCGGGCCTGGTAAAACATTTTTGGCTCGTTTCTCCTTATTATAGCAGCCGTCACACTATCTATATCAACGTCATCCCGGTGCCAGTCCAGATTTTCTGCCACTAGCACATGGACTTCATTCGATTCACCCTTCACATATTTAGCGCAATACGTATTGATTCAACTCATGGATGTTCCGACTCTTTTCTTATGTCGTCATTCCCGGCTTGACCGAGAATCATTAGTCTCTTTTTAACCTTTCACATTATTATACTGAAGAACTACTAACAACCGCCAATATGTAGCTGGCTAGTTCATCAAACTCATCATAAAGCGTATTCTGTGCTTTTTGATAATCAGAACTTGATGTAATAACTGGCTTCCCCACATAGTGTGAATAGCTCTCTCCTATCTCGAGTTCCTTCTTTCTTATTTCGCTTTCAGAGCCATGATCCAGGTCATGCCTATAATCATTTCTCATCTTCTTAACTCTGAAGACGCATTGAAAAACATCTTCATACCTGACCACCTTATCACCCACATACCCCTTAATGTGTTCAATATTCTCATAAAAAATCTTGTAGAAACCGTCAAGAATCTCACCGAATGTGTCTTTTGTGCAACATAGGGTGCCGCCCATCGTTGCAGCAGCATTCATTGTTCCCCCAGTGTATTTAAAAATAGGTGTTCTACCAGTTCGAACACACAGATTATTGATGTCAACAATCTTGTTTATCAGCCTCTTTCCTTTCTCCGATAGCTTATAAACTGAAGACTTCTTAAAAGCTTCCTCTGCCGTAATATCATTATTCTTTTTCTTCTCTCCTTCCAGTTCAAAAGGCAGCCAAGAAATTACATTCACCTTTGGTGCTACAATACTCAGATCTTCTAAATGAGTAGCGGGTTCTGTACTATATACAGACTTGCAAAATTGAGAGGCCCAATCTACCTGTCTGTCAACCAAATAAGAAGCGCTGTCTAAAACGCCAAGCCCCCATTCAGAAATACCTCCTGCATCAGCAAAAGACTTATGTGTATTCAGAGCCAATGATTGAAGGTCATCCAACATTGTGGTCGGTGCTATCAATTCCTTTAAAGAAGCAGCTTGTTCAGAAAATAGTCCTGTAATCGTTGAAAGTTGTGAAGCCACACTCGTTATCTTGGATATTCCAATATCTTTGGCTAAAAGACTTGTTTGTTGTTCTAAAGCACCTAATGCGGTAAATGAAGGGCTTAAAATACCAGACGAAGTAATATCTTTGATTTTGTCGGTATATATAGTCCATGGAGCGCAATTAGCAAATAACTCGCTTGCTTTGGTCGTTTCACTAGTTACAGAAACATGTAATAAGCCTCTACCAATGACCCCATCAGACAAGGTGTCTTTAACCATGGCTATCCCACCCCACAACTCTTCACACCTTAACGGAGAGGCAAATATGTGACTGCCAGCCAGTGCATCTCTTCCACAAATATCTCCTATCCGGGTGGACAGAGCAGATAAGTCTGCTATTGGGGAAACTATTGAGAACTCCTGAAGAGATGAAGTAACCGCTTGTAAAGAGGCTGCGCCCTTCAAAACACTATCGGTTACCAGATTGGAAAGCGGATGGGATAAATCCTTATCAATTTGCTTTTTCTTATCTTTCTGCTCCTGTGACATAAAACAATATTCACTGATACTGATTCATCCTTTTGTACTTTTCTGTAAGTACCATCAATTCTTTATACTTCGCCATACGTTCCACTTTCAATAAGCCCGCGTTATAGAGTTTCTTTTTGTGCTTGATCCAGTTACAACTCCTTCCCCGCTCCTTCAGGTCATAACGTGAAAGATTCCGATGATTGTTCTAAATGAAGTACGTCACCTCCTAGTATTTCTTCATCCACAGTTCGTCTTGAGTCATAGCATAGGTAAAACCAATGGTACTCTTCTTGCCGATACCTTGCTCCAAGTACAAACGGCCTCAACATTCAAGATAATCCCACCGGGAAGCATATCCATCAAGTTCCCATCCTCATCATACAAAATGACTGCGAACGCACAATACCATTTCCGACGATACCAGTGCCGATGGATGGGCAACGGGTTGCTCGGCTCGATGGCGCTCAGCCTACTTTGGAGCCATCTTCTGCAAGGATCCGCGATTCAGACTCATCCTAAGCCGACGCGATGCTATCGCCTTCGCCGATGCGCTATCCGACTCCTCTATACTTAAATAAAGACGATAAAGAGATAGCTCTAGAACAACTGCGGTTCGTCGTCTTTTACATCCACCGATATAAGCCGGTAAGAATCATCTATCTTATTGTGGGAAACCAGAAGAGCAACTTCAGTGTCAAAGTATTTTCTCACTATTTCAGCAAGACCTTCCGGCACGCTAATCTTGATGGTCCGGCCTCCAATCTGGATTCTCACAAAATCAGATTTGGAATCAGCATGGTACAATGTCCCTATCAAGGTTTCCTTCTCAATATGCTCTTCTTTCTTCTTTTCTTCCGTCACCTCACTGGAAATGGTAGATACCACTTCACGATATTTCACCTTAGGAGTTGTCAGCTGAACAGGCACGTCATTCCCATCTTTTCTGAAGGTCAGTCCCACTAGATTCACCCTCTCACCATCTGGGGCGAATTCTTTGGCAAGGCTCACAAAATTCTCCAAGTAAGTCTGTTCCTTAATTCGCTTTTTCAGCTCTTCAACTTCTCCATTATTAGCCAATGAAAGATTCGTTGCAATATCTTCAATTAGGGCATTGGCTCCTCCCTGGAACTGCCCCAGCGTATCCTCAGGCTTTTCTCCTATCCTCATAGTCACGGCAAAACTGGCCGCCCTGGAAGTAGAAAGATATGATGTGCACATATCCCTGATGTCCTTGGCTGGCTGTCCGCTTGTCCGAAATTTCCTTCCTTTAGACCTTTCTGCAGTTCTTACAGCCAGTTGTTTGAATGTGCTTATGCGCTCGTTCACATCATCTTCCCGGGCCATACCGTGAGCAACACCACGTCCTGCTACCACAATCTGAACCTCGTTATCACTAAGGGTAATTCCGTTCAGTCTCAAATGACGGGCAAAATGGATATTCTCCAAGAGGTCACGCATTTCTTCTGCGATTTCTTCGGGCAGGTTCCTGGACAATGCCAGGCCCACCATTTGTTCGCTTTCACGAATGAGGCCCCCGTCATACGCCAGAAAAGCGGCACTTTTGACAAGCACACCGGCAGAAAGGTCCTCAACACCAGATGCGAGAGCAGCCATTGCTGCATCATGCTCCAGTGCAAAGGCTTTTCGGAAGAGCTCAATAGCATCTACTAACTGGCCGTGATGCTTCATCAAATCCGCATCATCAGCAATGCTCATTGCCTCATTGTGTAGTTTTTCTATTTGTTCGATGCTCATTTCTTGTCAAAATCTATTGCTGGGGTTCCGAATTCAACTATTGAAACGAATGCCGGTAAGTTTGTACTATCAGACTGGCTTGTTTGCTGTAGTTTCAGTTTTTTTCTCGTCTTTATTTCTTCCTTTCCATTTAATATACCGGAAATCTCAAGTCTGGCGGCTTCCTGGAAAAGAGGGTCGTCTTTCTTGCCTAACCAGTAGTCGACTCCCGTTTTCTTTCTTGACCTCTTTACTATTGTGTACGGAGTATGCTCAACAGCGAAGAGTGCTGATATGCACTCTGCACCATGTTCCGTAGCTTCTTGCAGATCGTTGGTGCTTCGCGCCAACTGGTCTGTGTAAGGCGTTGTCCAGTATAAAGGCTCTGGCTTATTGACTATTCCATCGCAGGTAATCTGTACTCCGCTGGAATGGCCTTGCCGTGATAAACACGACACAGCACATTCTGAAAGGTATGCTGCCTTCGCCGCTGTCATTCCGGGAATGACACCTCTGGTTATGTCTTCAATGACCATTGCAGTCAAATTTTAGTTCCTACAAATGTATCGATATCTGAAGACATCTCCAAATCTTTGCAAGGTTCTATTGTTAAATCTTCATATTAACAGCATCCCCGCTTCGTAAAGAGCCGCGCTATCATGCGGCACATTACTTCGCTCCCCGCGCAGGCCGTGCAGCCGCGAAAGCGTCAGCACCATGTGCCTTAGCCTCCCGCTCTCATTTCATTTTTTTGCAATTCTCGCATTTAGATAAAATGATCCTTCAGCCCTCAGACTTTATCCCTCACCCCTCACTAACTATTATCTCTTATCTATCATCTATTAACTAGGAATCGTTTTCCTTCGTTGTTTTAATAATCGACGTCAGTAGTTTCAACAGCTCATCATTATCCTCTTTCAATGACTGATACTCGTCATCTGTAAAATACTCAGCGGGGGGTATAACGTCCAGCCAATAATCTGTTTCACCCGCCTCTTTCAACGCAATGTTGAGTTTGCTGATAAAGTCCTTCCGACTCTGAGCGTATAGTCCTTTCCTATGCTTGTTCCGCATCGCAAGAGCTGTTTAGACATCACGGTCTCCTTCTTCTTGGCCTTCAGATATCTATAGCACTTTGCTATCCGCTTTCCAAAAGCCAGACTCTTCTCCCCCACTATGCTCTCTCTTGCCATGAACTATTATCTATTATCTTTTATCTTTTAACTGAAATTCGACTATTATCTATAATCTATTATCTCTTAACTATTAGACGTACTGGTTCACTCGTTTATTCTCCTCCACCAATGCCAGCAACTCATTAAACCGCTCTATTCTATCCGGTTTAAGATATCCGGCATTCATCAACTTCCTATTGTGCTTGATCCAGTTCAAGGCCAAGTGATCCTCAATATTATGACGCGAAGGATTCCTGTGATTCTTCACTATGAAATCCTTCACCTCCTTGTATTTCTCATCTTGTGTCATAACCCCATTACTTCCCATTCTTTAGCTGCTTCAACTCCTCATCATAGTTCTGCATAAACACCTGATAATCCAGTTTTGCGCCAAGAACTATCTCACCTATGGTCTTGTTGCCGCCAGCCTTGTCTATCACATACCTTATTACACGTTGCGCAATAAACATTGCCTCACGAGCATAGAAGGATATATTCACACATGACAAGGCCGCATTATGAACAATCATATTCCTTAACCGGTATATCATCAACAAGTCATCGCATAGCTGATTTGCCTTCTCTTTGATTCCTACCTCATTCTGATAAAACATATCCATCTGGGCAAGCTCATCCTTTACGATATCATCATTGATACAACCAATCATGGCAGGGATTGCATTCAAGAAATCACCATCCCGATATTTATCACCTGCTTTGAGGTTCAATCCAGCCTGGCTAATGACAGCCTCGTCTATATCGTAATAGTTGTTGTACTCACTGGTCAAATAAAGAAAATTCCTATACGTCTCCCTCAGATAACCATAGTAATAGCTCTTACAGATGATGGATGTCACAAATTCCTGTATGACCTTCAGCGAATTCATCTCCTTATTCTTATCAGCCATCTCTGCCTTTGTCTTGTCCTCAACCTTCAGCAGCCCCTCAATGGCAAACCAACTATACAACAGCTCATCAACATCTTTATCAGCAGCAACGGCCTTAGCATACCAATGTGCGGCATTCTTCAAGCGTCTTTTCAACATGCCTTGCCCTATTTCCAACACTTGATGCTTGTCTGACAAGAACTTAAAGCCATCTCCATCAACTTCCGTAAGGTCAAGTGCATCCAGATAGCGCATCATCTCATCCCTTGATGCCATCTGCGGATCGTTTCCTTTTACGGAGATACTCATGCTTATTTCTCTACCATCAACAACTACCGCATATATGTTTGTCGCTATAGTAATAGGAGATTTCGTCCTGTAAGTCAGCATCATAATATCTAAGACCTCCTCCAACTTTGCTTTAGCATATATTTTGGCTTGGTCAATGCTAATATAGTCTATAGGGATAGCCGCGTTAACCCAATCCCTCGCTTCTGGTATTGACTCCACATTTGAGAAAGAATACTCTGTTGTGATATACCGTTTTTTCTTTGGCGAATAGATATTTATGTCACCAATAAAGTCATCAATCTGTCCTTTCAGACCATTAAGCCTAACTATAAAGAATGCATCTTGCGGATCAGCATAATAATGTTGTTTAAGAACATCTAGGCACTTATACACATCCCTATTCTTTAGCAATTCAGATACAGCCTTATAATAGTCTTCTTGGGTGGGATAGTCCGATTCTTTTAGAGTATCAAATTCTGGCGGGGCTGCCATCACAATACCTCCCTCAGCTATAGCAACTTCAGGAATATCCGTAGCAAATCGCTTTATCTCTTCAAACACAAAACCTTCTGCCACACATTCAGCTATGACCAGATGAGTAATATTATTTATCTTCCGCCTGCTGTCATAGTTGCTGTTTGCGGTTTTATCAATGGTCTCTGCCAGCCAATCTACTAGGAACGTAAAATAGCGTTTTACTACCAGTGTATCCAAGATCTTCCGACAAAGAATGATGCACGACTCCCTATTTGTTTTATCACCAAGCCTTTGCAGCAGGCATGCCACAATTGGATGACACAAAGTATGGAACACTTCATCCGATTTATCTAAGGTAGAGAGTTGCTCTCTGAAAAATGAGATGTTGTCTGAATTCGACAAGCCATGACCCTCCAGTTCATCGACCAGGTCTCTCAGCAACATTCTGGGGCCAACAATTTTGAAGCTGACATTATCTTTGTCCATTAACTTCTCAATACAATGCCTCCAATAATGCAGCCAATAGGAGTATAAGTTCTTATAGGGCAATCCCATTATGTTTCTAATTTGGTCATCCATATCTTTTATTCAAGCTGGAAAACTCTTCTGACTATTTCAACAGCACCCTTAGCGCGTGCTATTGTATCTAATTCAGACCTGTCTAAATATGAAAATGGGAAGGCTTCTCTTGGCATCAATAAATTAGTGACCAGAATAGCATCCTTACCCTCCATTAATTCATACATCTTCTCAATCTGGTTCCAAGAAGCCACACGATTACCAGCATTACGTACATGATAAGTTACAAATATCTTGCTACGGTCTTCATTTGTTGCCTTTAGACATCCATCAACTAATTCTGTTCGCCCATAACACTTATCCAGCAGATATTTAATGTAGCGTTTAAATGAATTACCCCTGATAGAATCAATGTCAGTAAGGGCTATTTCGTCAAGCCCTACCCCTATACTCTCTATATGGTTTCCCTCCAAGAAACTATTTGGATTATGGATAATCACCACCAGAACTCCATCTGGATGTAGGATATACTGGTTCCCATTATACTCAGTTATGGTTTCTCTCGCCATGTCCACATAATCCATAAATCCCTGATATGACAATAAATTTCTATCCACTCCTAGGAACAGATACATTTCATCATCTGGTCCATATAGATGACCGGCATACTCAACATGATTAATTGTCACTCGTGGAGCATTGTAGTTCAACGCAAGGTACATTTGCTCCTTGTCATTCATTTCCCGCTCTTTGATTCTTCCAGACAAACGTTTCGCCATTTTCTCAAAATACAGACTCAACACATCATCACCCAAGAATGAAAAGACCGATGCGTAGTGATATGCCCTGTATTCATGCCGTCTGTTAACATTTTCGAGTTCTCTTATTATAGGTGGGTCAACAACATTCATCTTACTAATTTCATCTTCGCACAACACAGTAGCCATCGCAATCCTTACATCGCCGTTCAACTCCATTTTTTGTTCTACAGCATCTTTTAACTGTTGCTTGGATGTGTTTTTATTTGTAGTACCTTTAGCTTCAACAAGAAGAACCCTATTATCTGTCAACAGACACCTCCAGTCAGGTCGTCGAGATGCAATACCCATTATCTTACTGATAGTAGACTGTTGCACATCATATAGTTCCGTTACCACAGCAACTGAAAGCCCAATTCCCATGAGTTCAGACACTTCTGTTAGCATTTCGCTACTGAGTACGGTACGCGTTTCTTCAATCTTCACCTCAAACTCAGGGGCATCTTTTAGTCTATCTATTAGATAGTCATAGTCCATCATCGTTGACAGCCAAGATGGATTCACCCTTTTTAGTTGCACACTACCCAATCCTTTGAGGAGATTGAAAAGCCTAATGGGGATACGAGCTTGGTTTTGACCTCTATAGCGTGGCTTTAGATTGGCTACAACCGTATTGTCCCATTTAACTTCAAGGTGATGGGTTGAAAAAAGCCTGACTATATTCATACCTCACTTACTTCTTATAGACCACAAACAGCCACAACCTTTCGGCCGCAGCTGTTTCGCAGATTATAACCTCCACCAAGTCTCATACTTCAGCCTTCAAAAAAGGACTCAATTTCTCTATCTGACCAATTCAAAGATACTATAGGCGGGATTGGTGGTATTTCCCGAATAGCTTTCAGCGGTCGAAGTTGCTTCAATGACTTCAGTGGAGCTAATTTACGGAGAGGTTTTAATGGCCCCCCCGTAGAATTCTCGGTAAAAAAAAGATAATAGCCATCGCGGTCTATAATCCAATTGTTTCTGAATAAACCTAGGTAACGCCCGTCATAATTCCATACCTTTTCATTCTGGATATACCCTAAAGGCTCTCCATCATAACTATAAATATGTACAAAATCATCCGAATAGCAACACGGAGTACCATATCTGTCGTAAAAAACCATATGCTTATTTCTATTTCAAAATTGTCTTATATCTTGACGCCCGCAGTTTGAAGGCATCCTCTCCTCCCTCCATTATGGCACATATTTCCTTCTTCACATCCGTACTTTCTAACATTCCCTCAGTATGGATCTTTAAGTAGCGTGAACTAGAATCCATCGAGACGATATACTCAGCATCCCCAATTACGGGTATATTGGCATTGTGAGTAATAACAATAACTTGCCTGTGCTCTTTTATCTGCTTTATCTTCTCAACCACCAAATCACAAACCAAACGGTTATCGAGATCATCTTCGGGTTGGTCAAGCAGCAAAGGTACTATGCCTTTTGATAGGATATATGTGAGTACTGCCGTTGTCTTTTGCCCAGCTGACGCACTGACAATTGAGCGGAAATTCCCTGAGCCATTTGGCTTATAAAGCACATCTATTTGATCATCCGGCACAAGCGTCTCTATTCTAGCCATCTGCTCGTCATCCAGGTCTCTAACCATCCTTGCGAACCATCCGTCAAACCCAAGGCTAGAATCATTCCCCTTTCTTATTTCATGTATATCATGAAGAATAGTCTGATAGGCTTGTTCGAAAGGTACTGGTCTAAGAGGGAAACACTTAGCCTTTATAGTCGTGAAATTATTGTCGTATCCTCTCTCTTTTTGGATAATCTCCCTAAACTGACGCTCAAACTTCTTCCCATCAGACTTCCTTTTTACATCAATTTTTACCTTGTTCGTTGACAAAGAATCAACAATTTGTTGCCTACGTTGGGATATTTCTTCATTTCTGTCAAAGAGGCTGTTCTTAATATCCGCCATATTCTGAGCTAATCGCGGTATTTGTGCAGTAACATCCACCAAACCCTTACGTTCATCCTCCTTCAATTTGAGTTTTTCCGTATAAGCTTGGTAGTTATTTATATCCTCAATACCCCGCTCCTGTAATTCCTTCTTTTTAGCCTCGTATGTGTCATTATGAGATACTCGATCTTTCTCAAACTGAGTCTCCTGCATCTTTTCGTACGATAGCTGCATATGTTCCAAAAGATGTTTAGCAGACTGGTCTATTTGTGCCGCCAAGTCTGTTGATACAATCTTTAAAGGCCCTAGTAGCGCATTAATTTCGTCATGATAAGTAACTTCAAACCCTTCAAGATCAAAGTCAGGAAACACACAATTATGAGAACTTTCCACTAATCTAGATAGGTTGCTCTGCATCAGATTAAAATACTTCTCTATTCTTTCATGCAAAACCGTAAATAGGGCCTGTTTTTGAGCGATTGAAGCAATATTGCTACTTTTCAGATTATCGATTTTTTGCTTCAAGTCTCTAATCTCTGTATCCAAGACGTCTATCCGTGGTTGGTAACTCTTTGCGGTTTTCAACTTCTTATATACCCTAACATACTCTTGAACCAGCTTTTCTTTTTCGCGTTTTAGTTGATCAATCTCTTCAGAACCTGAATCAATCAACTCCCTTAAAGCATTTGTATTCTTTGCAACAGCAAACACCTGTTTCTGAGTGTATTGTTCAAAGGCAAAGAACTCTATATATCCTTTGTCTGTGACCTCAATCCATGCATTGTTTTCGTGTCGGTATATCTTTATCCCATTGTTGAATGAATAATCAATCCTATGCAAAATGCCATCACGTACAAACTCTACATGAACCTCTGTTTCATCTTTTAGGACACCCCGCTCATCATCAGGTTTTTGGAAGAATTTTTCCTGCTCCTCCTTTATTTCTTCCAATCCTTTGATGTCATTAATCTTTTTGAAGGCTCCTCTCAAGAAACGGAACACGCTAGATTTACCACTACCACGGCCTCCAATAATAGTATTTAATTGCGGATTAAACTCTATCCTAAAAATATCACTGGCCCTTGTCAAAGTAGTACCAGAAACCTCTATTGCCTTAATCCATAGTGACGGCTCTTTATACGGAACAAGCGGGCTGTCAAAACAGTTTTTTACCCGTTCTGAAACCATCAATGCTTGCCTAATTCCTTCTAGTGTTGGCTTCTTATCCATCTTCAACCATGAATAGCGTCTACCGATACCGCTTAACCCATGTTTAGATGGTTCTTCCGCATCAGGATTATCAGAGAAAGCCAAAAAGGCTATCCCATTTTGGATAGCTTCTTGAACACACATCTGGTAACCCTTGATTTGATCTAAACCTATTACGCCTTCTGCTCTTCCATACCTTTCATTGTAATCTTTGGCAAACACATCGCTAACGGCAAGAGCAGAGTCTCTAAACTCAGGGTTTACAATTTGGGCAGCCAATACTTCCTCCCGCGAAAAGAACTCCTTAATGCTCTTCTTTGATAAAAGACCAAGGCCGTTGAATTCATCTATATGTGCAGGAATTACCAGCGCCCCTTCCTCATTGGCTATGTTTATTACATCCACACATGACATCCGGCATGATGCTTCGGAACTTGCAAATTCTTCGTGTTTTATACCACAACGAATCAAGAAATCATAAACATCTTGACCAGTCTTATCTGTATCAAAGATTACGAGCAAATGCACCTTGCTAGTGTCACAAGTCAGTTCAACGCCGGGGAAAACCGTTAACGATGTATCTTGCGCAATAGTCTTGACGGCGTCTATCCATCCATTGGTATTATGGTCGGTCACTGCAACACAGTCCAGTTGTTGATCCAGGCAAGTTTGAACCCACATCTCTGGTGTAACAGCCTTGTCTTTAAAGCATTCGCTAGCTGGAGTATGCAGATGAAAATCACATTTCAGCCATCTTGCTCCTACATATTCTACCATATAATATTGCCGTTATTAATCTGTGTATAATGTTACTCGAGTATTATTAATATCAAGTTCTATTATAGTTTTTATGTTGTTATAAGGAACGTCTTCTTCCCCACTGCGGCACAAACAAATATGAGCAAAAAGCCCAAACTCCTTTTGGCAAAGCCATGATCTTTTCACTCTTCATTTTTCACTTTTCACTTCCAATATCCCTTCCACCTCATGCTCCACAAACGGTCCCTCCTTGCATTCAAAGATAACACCCCCTGACTCTAACGACTCCAGCTTATGCCAGACTCCCTTGGGGATATCAACACCATACACTCCATCCTCAAGACTTAAAACCACGCTTTCTATTTCCGAGCCATCATCATTATGAGTAGTAACCCTTACTCTACCTCGGAGCAATACAAATGTCTCATCCTTTATCGGATGCCTATGAATAGGCACTTCTGTCCCAGGCTCCACTGCATTCAGCATCCGATGGCACTTATCATCCAACGACAGATGGAAGTTGTAGTTCATCCGCAAACGTGGTGATTCTTTTGCCTCCGATGAGTTGTCCGCTAGTCTGGAATTCCTTCTTTGCCATCCACTACAATACCGCTCCAGCATCCCTATACTCAGAATCCTCAGTTAAATACTGGAACAGCCTTGTAATTCTACAAGCAAAGTCGTATGACAGTTCATGTATACTGGCACCTTGCTTCGCTTCTTCTGACATTAGCGGTGCAAGTTTACTCTTTTTGGTTTATACTCTGCTTTAGGCTTATTCTCACCCTTCTTTGCGTACTTATAATAAGTTTTTTTCTCAGCCATAATGTATAACCATGAACTATGAACTCTTAACCATTAACTAAAATTAGACCATTAATCATGAACCGAATTTACTGAACCGTGAACCATTCACCATTCACCATGAACCATAGGTATTCCACCGCTCGTCTTGAGTCATATTTCAAGACGATTTCTTTTTCTCTGATACATATAAATCAATCGCAAAAATGCCTATCGCGATAAAAAAGGCGCCAGAGAACTGTTCCTTATTTCCTCCCGCGAAGCAACCAAGAAGAAACAAAAAGGTTCCTAAAACAACAGCCACAATCCCCCAAAACAATTCACTTTTAAAAAGCTTCATTATACAAAATCAATTAAGATTAATTATTTAATTTTTCAGTATATCTTCATCTCCCAACGGTTCATACTCTCCATCCTTACACTCAAGTAGGACGGTTCCAGTCTCAAGGCACTTCAAATTATGCCACTGCCCCTTCTCTATATTTAGCACTACACCACCAGGTACCATATCGATAGTATCCGTTAGGTTACCATTATCATCATAGATGTACTCTTCAAAATGGCCTCGTATGCACACACATGTTTCTGAGGAATTTCTATGGCGGTGAACTGAAATTTTAGCCTCTGGTTCTATTGCATTGAGCATTCGTTGAGATTTATCTTCAACGCTATTACGCAAATCATAATTATAACGATGCCTAGGGTTTTCCTTAGCTTTCGATGTCAACTCCCTAAGAATCTTTTCACCTATAACCATATTCTTCTAAACAAAGAGATGTAAACTTGTGCAAACACTCGTCGTGCCCGTTCATAAAGATGCAGGCTTTATAAGTTTTGACCATACTCCAAGCCAAAACATAGACCATCTACTATCATTATAACAAAGGCGTTGTTTCCATGCATTCCCTTGCCAACGACGGTACTTATACAACACTCTACGAAAGAAACCATTTGGCTCTTCTGCCCTAAACACGGGTTCTATAATATCCGCAAGTACTTTTTCCTTTAGAGAAGGCGAGAACTGGACGCATGGGAATATGTTAGGAATGAAGCCCAAATCCTCAACGCAAATAGCATTAATGCAGTTAAAGAACTCCTTCATATGGTATTGATCCAACAACGGTAGGAGCCAATCCCAATCAACTTCCTTAGTATGCTTCTCCACAAAGAAAGCCCAATCGAGCACTTGCCTAAGTGTTATTTCAGAAGAAGTAAAATGACTCACCAAATGTCGAATAAGAAACAGTGCATGTAGATTAGGTGAAGGCAAATAGACTCGCTCTCCAAAGACTTCATCATAAAAAGAGTCATCAGAACCAAGTTTTTTAAAAATCACCTCCATTTCTTTATTAGATTTCCTTGTATGAACGTTCACAAAATCATAGTGGTTTTCTACGGAAAAACCTCTCCAATTAAACAGTGAGTGATGATGATGAGAATTATCAATCTTTACTTGTTTCTCTTTAGCTAAAAGAGCATCTGCGTCCTTTTGTTGGCCAAATAACCATATATCTATATCGCCACTTGGTCTATGTTCCGGTTTGGGCCAGTTCACAGAGCAGGCGTACCCCTTCAATACCATCATTTTAAAGCCATGAGAATTATACCATTCAGCCAATTCTGCTATTGCACGTCTATACAATTCATATCTATACTCATACCCCCGCAAAGTTTCACCTATCCATTGCAGAAGGACCTCCTTAGGGAGGCTTATCTCTTTTTGCAACATCTCAAGACCATCAACAACTATAGACGATAGTCCTTGTAAATCTGCAAGGGCCTTGATAGCATTTAGATCCTCTAAGCTCGTTTGCCTCAATGAGAAGTCACGCCGATAACATGGCTTCCTCAAGCCAAGTCGGACTACACAAAAAAAAGAGTCTAATCTTGATCCTTTTAAGAGTGCCATTCCTTATAACTCCTCGCAATAATAGAATAGGCTATCTCAGCCGTTGATTCTTTCTCCAAATAAGCCCTAGAGTTTTTTGCACACATATCTCTTAGCTCTTTATTCTCGGTTAATTCTTTAATATTCTTAATCATAGCATCCGGCGCCGATGACGAACTCCAAAGCCCAATATTATTTAACTCGATAAGCTGCCTATAATCCGTAAAATCATCTGTCGCCGCAATAATAGCCTGCGCCATATCCATGTGAGCAAGTGTCCGTGATGGTATATTTGCTATTGTAAACCTATTATCCAAAAATACCATCCCAACGTCAGCGACATCGAGTATTCTATCAAATTCTTTTTTTGGTAAAAGACTGATAAACTGCACATTATTCAGCCTCAAGGAATCTACATGGCTTTTCAAATCGTCATATCCATTTCCACTTCCGACCATCAAGAAATAAGTGTTAGAGACGGGGGTCTCTTTAAGCCTTGAAAATAGTTCTTTAATAAACTCTATACCTTGAGCCCTACTTATGTTCCCCCCATATAAAAAAACGATATCATCTTTCGGAATGCCAAGACGTTCTCTCATTATCAAAGATTGCTCTTTTCTCTGTTTTACGATATCACGAGGCGTTGGAATAATACCATTCGGACAGCACTCTGCAATGGAAGGTGAAAGGTATGGATTCTCTTTCAGAATATACTCCACATTCCCATATGACATCAATCCTATTTTATCAGAAGATGAATATAGGCCTATTTCAATATGCCTAAATAATTTATATAAAACTGAGTTTTTCTTCATCATGCCAAGATCAACTGCACTTTGAGGAAAAAAGTCTTTATGAAGGAGATAACAAAAAGTTCCATATTTCCTTTTTAAATACCTCAATACAGGTTTATATGTTATAGGCAATGTGGTATATATAACCATATCATATGAAATATCTTTGAAGTATTTTTTAATTGAATGCAAATAGAGATAACCAAGAGTTAGTGTCGATATACCTTTTTCTATTGCATTGACTTTCCCCCTAAAGTTCAAACACTTGAACTGAAGCGTCGTGATACTCCCGTGTAGTTCAATCTTCTCCGGGAGTGAATACTTCCTTTCCTTGGGAGTAATAACCGTCACTTCATGACCATGAGAAGCAATAGTATCTATTAAATCTACATTTAGATTACCCTTATCATTAAAGTCGTAAACAGACGTAAGAAACAATACCTTCATACTATAATCAATTACAGTTTTTCTGAAATCTGCTTAGCAATAGAATCCCCATCAAGTCCATACTGCTCTCGCAGATACTTCTGGTTACCTACTCTTATTGAGTATTCATCATGAAGTCCAATACGCACAAGTCTTGCTTTCGCAGGGTTTTCTGCCATCACTTCTGCCACAGCACCTCCAAAACCTCCAATATAGTTGTGCTCCTCGCATGTCGCTATCAAATCAAACCTCTTAGCACACGCCTCAATCACAACTCTGTCTATAGGTTTCACAGTTGGGAATGTATAAACTGCCGGATGAATGCCTTTTTCATTCAGGACTTCTTCTGTTCGGCGAATCTCCTCAAAAATGGCCCCGGTGGAGAAAATAGCTACTCGTTCTCCATCATGCACCTTGATTGCTTTTCCTATCTGAAAATTATCAATATGATCATGGATTCGCTTTTCGCCACCACGACCTAAGCGAAGATATGCAGTTCCATTGTATTTAGCCAGTGCCTTGGTGCATTCCTCTGCTTCCACCAAATCTGCAGGAGCAAGAACAACTACATCAGGCAAGGCGCGAAGAATAGCAAGGTCCTCTGTGGCCTGATGGCTCATACCCAAAGAACCGTAAACGAAGCCACCTCCAATACATACAATCTTTACGTTGGCATGGTGGTATGCACAGTCGTTACGAACTTGCTCTATACAACGAAGTGTTGGGAAGTTTCCAATACTATACGTAAACACATTCTTACCGGTCAAAGCCATTCCGGCAGCAACACTAGTCATGTTCTGTTCGGCAATACCTGCGTTAGTAAACTGATCTGGGCATTGCTCCCATAAAGGCTTCAATACGCCAAAACCCAGGTCACCAGTTACTAATTCAATATTCTTATCCTCTTTGGCTAGTTCCACCAAAGTTCTTACAAATGTATCTCTCATATCCCAGATTTTATACGTTATGAACTTTTTCTGTTGTACCAATCTTAGCATCAACCCTCCTCATCTTCTCAGGATATGTAGTCTTCCAAGTATTAGAGAAAGTATGGTCATTATAAATATCATCCTTCTCTGTTGGAAGCACGGGATTCTCAATTCCATTGGGGGTATAAGGATCTTTCACACCTTCTGGTTTAATCTTATGCAATTCTGTTACTGCACAGTCGTACTCCCATCCGTTATGAGGAAAACGATAATGCCAAAGAATATCATTCTGCATGAACGGGATACCAAAGCCCTTTACTGTATTGGCAATTATAACCGTTGGTTTATGAGGCTCCTCTTTCGAGTACTCATCAAACCTTTTGAATGCATTCTTTAGCTCTTGATGGTTGTTACCATCAATCTCTATTACATTCCATCCAAAAGCCTTCCATTTTGATGCAAAGTCCTCAATTTCCAACGTATTTTCATTGAAGTCAAGGCTTTGCATATGATTGTGGTCTACTATTGCGCAAAGGTTATTGAGTCTGAAATGGTTCGCGAACAAAGCAGCCTCCCATACAGAACCTTCGTTGCATTCACCATCTCCAACCACCACAAAAGAACGTTCTTTTCTACCATCCTTTTTCAGTGCATATGCAATACCCGTTGCAGCTGAAAGGCCATGACCTAAAGAACCTGTAGAAAAATCTACACCAGGAAGATGATGAGACACATGCCCGGAAAGGCGGCTACCATTCTGATAATGGGTCTTCAACTCTTCTACGTCAAAGAATCCACTTTCAGCCAATGCCGCATAGATACTGGCACCAGCATGCCCTTTACTTAGGATAAAGCGATCTCTTCCTTCCCACTTAGGATTCTTAGGGTCATAATGCATCACATCGGTATACAATGTAGCCACAATATCTGCAACCGAAAGTATAGCGCCCAAGTGGCTACCACCACTTAGATGCGTCATTTCTACGCCATGGCGTCTTATGAGCCATGCTAACTGTTCACTGGTATATTTCATTTCAATTCTTATTTGTTCAATACTATTGTGCTTTCATTGAAACACCGTTCAGTAGGGCAATCTCCTCAGCCGTCAAGTTCCAGTCAACCGCCTCAAGGTTACCCAGAATCTGTGATGGCCTTTTAGCACCTACAAGCACAACTGAGTCTTTTAGATAATCCATAATAAAACGGATTGCTACTGCTGCTAAAGATACACCATGTGCTTCTGCAATAGGTGTCATCACATCAACAATCTCAAGGTTCCTGAGCAGCTTATCTCCATGGAAGTTTACATAGATCTCACGGCTTCTGCGATCATTCGAGGCAAAACAACTATCCTTGTTGTATTTCCCTGTAAGGATTCCTTGCCCCAGACTTCCCCAAGTAAGCGGAGTTAATCCAAACTCATCACGAAGACAGAGAAGGTCTTGTTCATTCTTTCTACATGCAAGAGAATACTCATCCTGGCAGCAAACAAACTTGTCTTTGAAAGGAATTAGTTCCTTCACTTCTTCGCCATGATAATTTGACAATCCAAAATACCGTATCTTACCTTGTTTCTTTAACTCTTCAAGCTTTCCCACAACCTCTTCTATTGGCGTTTTTCCATCTCGGTAGTGAATAACATAGATATCCACATAGTCCGTATTCAAGTTCTTTAGACTCTTTTCTAATGCCTCTTGGATGTATGCCGGAGAATTATCATAGGTTGACTTACCATCACCATATCGAACACCAAACTTTGTCTGGATTATCACATCCTTACGGCGGTTTCCAAGACCCTTCCCTAATGTAATCTCAGACTGTCCGAGTCCATAGGTATCTGAAGTGTCAAAGAAATTGAGCCCATTATCAATGGCAACATTGATGGCATCCAAAAAATCTTTTTCCTGAGTGTCTCCCCAACCATAACCGCCCATAGGGCATCCGCCCATACAAAGACGGGAAACTTTTAAATCCGAATTATTAAGATTTAAATATTCCATATTCTTTATTTATGCTTGCCCATAAAGATGAAAGAAATTGCCTTCTTAATAACACGCCATACAGTCAGCGAGAAGAGCTTCACATCTGTTGTAAATGATACCTCTTTAGCATATTTGATACGTAAGGCGTTCTTTTTTTTGAGAACATATTTCTCATACATCTCATCTGCATTGCCTTTGCCAACTATCTCATCTAGATTAATAAACTCTATTGAACTATAATCCGTTATACCTGGCCGTACTTCAAGGATAATCTTCTCTTCTCCCTCATACTTGTCTGTGTACTGTAGTAATTCTGGACGGGGCCCAATAAAGCTCATGCTACCACTTAGAATATTAAGCAACTGCGGAATCTCATCAAGTTTAGTTTTCCTTAAAAAATTTCCAACTTTTGTAATTCGAGGATCATTCAAAGCTGTCGTACCGCCTCCAATCTTATCCGCATTCTTTACCATAGAGCGGAATTTAATAATATGAAAAGGCTTTTGATGGTAACCTCCACGTAAAGGCTTATAAAAAACAGGAAAGCCACTTTCAGCAATAATTGAAATGGAAATAAAAATAAATACTGGCAATAATAGAATCAATAAAAATGACGCCAAGAACAAACCTATAACAGGCTTCAAATTCCTATTGTATAAAGAGTTATAACCCATAAAGTAGATTGTAAAAAGAAATTCCGCTCTAAAACATACTCTAAGCTAAAAAACCGTCTTAGGATATTTAATCTTTAGCCAGCTATTCTCTAGAATATCTTCTGATTGACTACTATGAAGTAATTGGGCAGTGTGCTCTACGGCGACTTTCTCTAAATCATGCTTCACCATCTTATCAACTAGCTCCTCAAAAGATGTCGTCAATGGATTCCATCCAAGTTTAGCCTTTGCCTTAGTTGGATCACCCCATAAATTAACAACATCCGTCGGACGATAAAAATCTTTGGACACTTCAATTAACACCTTCCCCTTCAGGTTCTCGGGGCCATCAACACAAATACCTTTTTCGTCAAGCCCCTCACCTTCAAACTTTAATTCAATGCCGGCAGTCTTAAAAGCCAAATATGCGAACTCACGTACAGAATGCTGGACGCCTGTGGCTATTACGAAATCATCAGGTTCGTCTTGCTGAAGAATCAACCACATACATTCCACATAGTCCTTGGCATAGCCCCAGTCACGTAACGAACTTAGATTACCGAGATATAATTTATCTTGTTTCCCAAGTGCAATACGTGCTGCCGCGAGCGTAATCTTACGCGTCACGAAAGTCTCACCACGTCTTTCTGATTCATGGTTAAACAGAATGCCCGAGCAAGCATACATGCCGTAGGCCTCACGGTATTCTTTTACAATCCAGAATCCATATTGTTTTGCAACAGCATAAGGGCTATAAGGGTGGAAAGGAGTATTCTCATTCTGAGGCACCTCCTCTACCTTACCATAAAGTTCAGATGTTGATGCTTGATATATTCTACATGTTTTCGTCATCCCCAAAAGCCTGACTGCCTCCAATACTCGCAAAACGCCAGTAGCATCTACGTCTGCCGTGAATTCTGGGCTATCAAAGCTAACTTGGACATGGCTTTGAGCCGCCAAATTATAAATCTCATCCGGCCTCACCTTTGAGATAATCTGCATCAAAGACATAGAGTCTCCCATGTGTCCATAATGCAAATGAAAATGGGGAAGCCCCTCAAGATGATTAATTCTTTCTCTGTAATCAGAAGAATTACGACGTATCATTCCATGAACCTCATAACCCTTCTCAAGTAGGAATTCAGCCAAATACGATCCGTCTTGACCTGTAACTCCGGTAATTAAAGCTGTTTTTGCCATATTATTGAACTTATATATTTTTCAAGTTTTCTCTAATTGATTTTCTAATAGCCTCTTCAGCTGTGTATTTGGGAGTCCAGCCCATTAGACGAAGGCGCGACACGTCATAACTGTATTTATGAACATCACCTTTACTTCCTTTATAATCCCCTGTGTACTTAATTGGAACCTGAATTCCAACCTCTTCCATCACTATTTGAGCGATCTGAGCTACTGTAACATTAGACTGTACACCAACCAAATAGGCATTATAATCCTCATTTGTATGATTAAGCATCCACTTTACACCATCCACCAAATCATCAATCCAAATAAACGGTTTTGTTTGCGTACCATCACCAAAAACCTCCAACTCAGCTGGATGAGCTTTAAGTTTCCTTATGAGGTCAGGGATAACACCTTGTGTCATATTGGGCCCCACGGCGTAACAAAAACAAGCAATCCACACCTGGAAATCACGCAGATGACTGAATGAGCTCACAAAGGCTTCACTGGCTAATTTGCCAGCACCGTAATGGGAAATAGGTCGCATGATAGAACGGTGTTCCTGGAGTCTTTCATCCGCATTTCCATAAACGGTAGAGGAAGATGCGAAGAAGAATTTCTTTATCTCATAAATACGCATCATCTCTAACACATTTAGTGTTGTGAACAAAGTGTTCTCTATATCCTCGTGAGGGGCTTCTTCTCCTTTTGCTGTATCAGCATTTGCAGCCATGTGAAAAACCATATCGAAGGGATGCTTATCAAAAACCCCTCTTAGTTTTATCGTATTGTTCACATCAAACTTGTAAAAGTTGAAGTTAGGATTCCCTTCCAGCACCTTCATTGTCTCTACACTTCCATTCGACAGATTGTCTACCACAACAACCGAATGCCCCTCTGCAACTTATCTTTTACAGATGTGGCTCCCAATAAAACCTGCTCCTCCTGTTACAAGTATTTTCATAACAAATACTACTTAGATAAAGTTATTAAACTAATTTAGATATTAGACCATATAGAGCATCTGAGAAAGCTTTACTATATGCTTGTTCTTTCTTGATTAATTCATCGTAAGAAGGTCGATTGTGTGGTGTTTTAACATATTCCATCATTATCTCTGCCAACTCATTAACATTATTGAGTTTAAAAAATGAAATATGATCGTAAAAAGAAACCTCTTTTATAACATCAATATCACTTGCAATTACTCGTTGTCCAATTGTAATAGCATCGATAATCTGACCACTGCAATCCCCTTCGAACTCACTCGGTTGAATCACAGAAATTGCATTCTTCATTAGTTCAATTTGCTCTTTTTTGGGGATTACTCCAAGAAATATAACCTCGTTTTCTATATTCAGTTCTTGACACAATTGTTTTAATGATGCAATAAGCTTAGGCACATTAACCATTGAACCGGTACAAACGATACAAACATCATTTCCTTTTTCCCTCACTTCTTTTAGTGCTCTAAAAGCCACATCATGTCTTTTATGACTATAAAACTGATTAGAAATCAGGAAGTAAGGCTTTGTAATACCATACTTTTCTGGGATGCCGGTTAAATCATCTCCTATCTTATCATAGCCTAACGATGCACAGAAAGGCAGGACTTCAACTTTACTGTCATCTATATGACAAAACTTGCATACATCCTTTTTGGCATCCTGTGAATTAACAAAAATCATGTCCGCGTGCTTTGCTGCAGAATTGAAGTAAATGCTTCTACCAATCCTAGTTCGAAGGGAGAAATACTGGGGATAATACTTATGCTGGAAATCAAAAAACTCTACAGCCCATTTAACTGGCATTCCCTTTCCTAAATCCATCATGCATGGAAATATGACGTTAATCCCATTCTTCTGAATTAAGGCCTTGAGATTGCTTCTTCGGTATTCGATAATGGACAACTCTTTAAACTCAGAGAAATCCTCAATTGCATTATTCCTCTGATAGGGCGAAATCAACCCATAAAGACTTCTAAAAAAAGGCGGATAATGACGAAAACGTCTTTCATTCTCACTTGGGAAGAACATGGTAACATGAGTGTCCGGACGGAGATATAATCCTCTTAGAATAATCTTTAAATAATCCAGTGTGCCATGCTCATCTATGTAGCCATCGGCCATTATTCCTATTCTCATACTTTATAAAAATCTTTAATGAGATTTGTTATGTTAATTATATCTTGCTCTTGAAGAGCCGGGTAGCTAGGTAGGTTAATACCTCGTGCGGACAAATCCTCGCCAACAGGGAATGACTCCTTTGTGTCATACATAGGCATATTATGAATAGCCGGGAACGTGGGGCGGGTCTCTACACCATTATCAGCTAAATACTTTCTCAGAGCAACTCGTTCTTCCGGAGTTTGTGCTAAAACTGAACACATCCAATAGGTATGACGCACATTAGGCTGTGGTGTATGAAATACGAGAGGAGTGTCTGCCAGGTGTTTTTGATACCACTGACCCAGCTTTTCTTTTTTGGATACCTTATCTTCAATTTTTTCCAGCTGGGCAAGTCCAATGGCCGCCTGGAGGTTTGTCATACGATAGTTATAACCAACAACGTCATGCCAATACTCCCTTGTCTTGGAAACACCCTGTGCTTTATAATGGCAGCATTTTTCATATAAGTCAGCATCGTTAGTCATCACCATTCCACCCTCGCCAGTTGTAATTGTTTTGTTCCCGAAGAACGAGAAGCAAGAGATGTCACCGAAAGAACCCACTTTCTTTCCTTTATACTCAGATCCTATAGCTTCTGCACAATCTTCTATTACAAACAGTTTATGCTCCTTGGCAATAGACATGATAGCGTCCATCTCACACGGATGGCCATAAAGGTGAACAACAACTATTGCTTTTGTCTTGTTAGTAATCTTTCTTTTTACATCTTCCGGGTCCATTTGCCAGCCATCGCGCAAGGAGTCAACAAATACTGGTTTTGCCCCAACCATTAAGATCGGATTCGCAGAAGCAACATAAGTAAAAGTAGGGACTATCACTTCGTCGCCTTCTTTTAAACCCAATGTCACCATTGCAAGATGAATGGCGACTGTTCCGTTGAAAACGCCAGTAGCATAATCTTTACCAATATATGCAGCGAATGCCTTTTCAAAATCGCTCACGAAATGGCCTTTAGATGAAATCCATGACGTGTCAAGGCACTCGTCAACATACTTTTTTTCATTTCCGTCAAGTAACGGGATATATACAGGATACTTCATATAAAAATTATTTTAAATACTCTTTTATAACATCCATCTGGTAGTATGGATTCCAATTACTATCAATCTCTTTATAACAATTGTCTCGAACAGCAGCTCTATTCCCCTTATTATTCTTAAACCATATGCTTATTTTTTCCGCAAGGCTCTCCACATTACCGAAATCATAAAAATCGCCAGTAACACCGGGCTTTATTGCCTCAAATTCTGGTCCTTGGTACTTAAAGCAATTATGTGTTATTGCAGGAACACCAAACATTAAAGAATGGATAGCTGTTAATCCTATATCGCCAGGCACGACACACATATCAGCATTTGACAACAAAGTTGCATTCTGCTTCTCGTCGTAACAAGCGCCATAAAACCACGTTCGTTCCGTTAGCCCCTTTTCCTTTGCTATTTGCTCAAGTTGCAAACGATCCTCACCGTCTCCAATTAAAACTATATTATACAATTTCCCCCGCTTTTTCAAAATATCGACAGCTTCAAATAGCATATTTAAATGCTTTCTCAGGTTTAACCGGCCTATCATGATTAGAACCGGATTATCATTCCCAAAGTGACTTTTGTATAAATCGGAAGGTATAATGGACTTGCGCAATTCTAATTGATTATCATAATCCAATGAGTTATGAATTGGATGAATATTATCTGGTTTAAAACCAACTTTTACCATCAACTGTTTGCTATAGTCATTATAAGTGAAGACAGAATTAGCTAGCTTAAATAGTGGTTTTTTCCAAATAGTGATTTCAAATTGCGACTCTTTTCCATAAAAGCCGTGTGTCCAAAAATACAATCGCTTCTTTGGATAAAACAGTTTCTTCAAAATACCAAAGGTAAAGAGGGAAAGATTACGTGTTGATCCCAACATGAAATAAACATCATAATCCTTTCTGAGCAACTTTATCAATCCAACTGCCCGATAAAAAGGCCCAATGCTCCTAATCGGTAATCGACAAACTCGACTCAACTCCTTTTCGTCAAAGCATTCTACGCCTGTATCAATGTCTTCTATATACCAATCGCAATCGTACTCCTCATCTATCATCTTATAGATAGCCTTTCTATAAATCGCGAGATCATTAAAGAAAAGACAGACTCTAGCCTTTTTCATACCAACAGTACAGGAATAAAATGACTAATTAAATATGTTCTTCAACCCCACGGAAATGAACGTTAAGTTCATGCAAATGCTCCAGAAGCGTTCCAAGAGGCGTCCCCTCTGTCATCTTAGCAAATGCATTCACATCCTTAGGGAAACATTTACCACCGTAACCAAATTTTCCATCAGGGCCAGGGACATAGGTGTGAGTATCATTAATATAACCTGAAAGCAGCACGCCAGTATGCACCTTGCGCCAGTCAGCACCCATCTGCTCGCAATACTCACGACAAGCATTAAAATAGGTCACTTTATATGCTCCAAAAACATTGTGCATATACTTGGTGAGTTCTGCCTCCAGTGGTGTCATCACGGTGAACTTCTTACCAACAAAGATCTTAGTAAGCAATTCGTGAGCACCCGTGAACACCATAGTTTGCTTCCTAAAGTCCTCGATAAAGGTACGCTCCGTAAGGAACTCAGGCATATAACACACTTGATGCCCCGTCTCTTTGGAGAGTCTGTCACTGGTTCCTGGGAGAATGGTAGTACGAACAAACACTGGCACATCAGGAAGATTAGTAATTAACTCTTTCATTAGAGTCAGATCCTGTGTACCATCATCTTCTGTAGGAACATGAATTTGCAAGAATGCAATATCAATATTACTCAGGTCATCATTGTAACCCTTGGGAGGGTCGCTAATGAACAATTTACACTCTGGATTGTTATGCTCCAACCAATCTTTGAGGGCTCCGCCTACGAAGCCACATCCAATAATTCCAACGTTAATCATATTTGTACCTTTATTATTATATTCACAAGAACGTTTTCAAAAGAATTAAGAATTATTCATTAACAAGACTTAGTATTCTCCGCGTCTGAAAAATATTATTCTTATTTCCTAGCACCCACTGTTGAGCTAACGAGCCCTTTGCATCAAGACAATCTTTACTTAATGATAATACTTTTTTCAATACTGTTTTATAGCCTTCAACAGTCTCTCCTTTATCAAAAACAAAAACATACTGTCTATATTCTTCTGGCATTCCTGGCAACTGTGTGGTAAGCAATGGGGTTCCACTTACCATATACTCCATATTCTTGGACGGGAAAGATAATTCCGAATACTTCTCATGTGTGGGTCTAGGATTTACTAACAGGGTCGCTTTTTTTTCTTCTTCAACAATTACATCATTAGAACAAATTCCTTTATACACAATTTTAGGATTACGTCTATTATACTCTATAATTGAGCTCACAAATTGTCCGTCACCATATAGCCATAGTTCAATGTCATCTTCATCCAAGCCATCAAAAGCGTCAACTAACATTTTGATACCGTATTGCTCATATAAGCCACCTGCATATATTATTATACGTTTTGAATATTTCTCGTTCTTATCCGAAAGTCGTGTGTTATTGTCAACCAAACCCTCCATAACAATGTAAGGACGAGAATGAGGATTAACACAACCATTCATCTTTTCTGTTAATAAAACATAGTGAGAAAAATGGCTAATAAAATACAAGTTCAGTTTAGTCTTAAAAGAATGACCTAAACTCTTCACATCTCCAACACCGTAGCCAGGAATATCTGTTACTATTCCAACTCGACGTAGCCCTAATAATTTCGCAGCAATGAGCCCCCCTATACAAGCGCTTATGTTCAACACATCACATACCATAATTGTCTCTTTCGGGTGTTTGACTCCTATTAACAACACCCATATAAAACAACGAATAGAGACGATAAAATGATTGAGAGCTTTTGCTCTTATCGCACCTATATATTTATAAGACACCCCCCCTTCTTTCTCATTTTTATTCACCGCTCTACGAAAACCCGAAGAATTAGGAAAAGATGATAGAACTTTAACACTTACATTATTATTGGAAAAGCCTTCAACAACAAGACGATTGAACTTCTGTGCGGCATAACCGCAAAAATCAGGAGATAACCTTCGTACTATGTTTAATGCAGAAGTTGAAACCAAAGATGATATATATATTATAGTCATAACTCTTTTTGGTTATCAATTATGTTGTAATTTCCTTTTGACGGTTCTATTGGGAATCGCTAATTCAATCTGCGCCAATTCCGAGCACAAAAACATAATCAAGATATTATATATAGCTGGCCTTTGATAAATATTACTCAAAAACACTAAACAAAATAAGGCGAATGCAAGGAAAGAGGTTTTCTTTCTCCAGGCGAATAACAGAAAATAGAGCACATAGAGAATAAAGAAAATAAGCCCCTGAGTAGCAATAACCACTTTATACGAAGAGGAGCCTTCAGCTAATTGCCAAAACTTTTCAACATTGTTAACCCCCAAAAAATATTCAGATGTCCCTCTAATTTGCCGTAAATACATATCGCCCTCTTCCGTCATTCTTTTATCTCCATTAAAACTTGAGCTATCATCGTTCCACTCAAGGCGACTCCACATATATGTGTATAATATAGGATCATCACTCGTTTTTATATAGAAGACTGCGAGGAGCGCACAGATAAGTCCAGCAACGACCAGGTTTCGTTTAACAAACAATATATACCATATAAGACCTATTGTGACCAAGACAAAGAAAAAGAGGGAGAGAGAAATGACACCCGATATTAGAAGGACCCAAGTTTGCCATTTTTTAAAAGAAAAGCGTGTAATACATAGTAGCAATCCACTTATCGTTCCTATTGAACCAGGTTCATCAAAAGGGCCATAGAATCTAATATCATATCCAACTTCCTTCACTAAAAAAGGATATATATCATACGTGCGCTTCTCTCCACTCTGCATAAAAGACATGGACCTTACTGGTGATAAAACGCCTATAGATGCTAAAGCCCATGAAGCAACAGAAAATAATATGATAAACACATATATGGCAAGAAAGTAAGAGAATACCTTTTCTGCAAATTGACGCTCTGTAAAGAATATATAAAAGAAGAAAACATATGAAAGTTGACTAATTAATCCAAATAAATTAGCATCTCCATGTATTAAAGCAATTAATACACTCCAAAAAGCGCCAAATGAAAATAACGCTATTAATCCTTTATCTGACTTCTGAATCGAACTGTGCTTATAACAAATAAAGACGAAAAGCAGCTTCAATAGTGTAAATACTGGAGAAGATAATAGCCACCAAAAAAAATATGGTCCTGCTGATACCAATAATATTACAGACGCTATGAAGGCATCCCTCTTAATATTTTTATTCTTCTTTGATAATACTAACGATTCCATAGAGAGATTACAACTTCTTTATCATTGCAGATAAATAGCTAAAATAAAGTCCCCAATTAATACCGTATGGAAGGCTCCCCACTAAAAAATCAAAGCTAAAGGAAATAATTCCCCATATTTTCTTAAAAATACTATTATGAGGGTTAGAGCAATAGTCTGCTCGGATAATATGACATTTCCCCCAAAATCTATCGAAGACTGTTATGGCATTGTTCTCTAAATAATACGTATACTGCGTATACGCTTCAGATTTGTCATACTCTCCGCCATAAATAAAAGTAGATACGCCTATACCCGAATAATATATAGAACTAATATATGGCATATAAAACGCCTCGTCAATATGTAAGAACCATTGAGAATCAAAAGTATACTCCGCCAGACTTAACCCCATGCTAGTATCCACCTCGTGAAAACGATCAAGGACAGATGATGAGTATAGTCCACTACGCCATGACATGAAGCCTCTAGAATAAGCACCGAAGGGATTGCGTTTAGGGTGCTGTGAGAGGTAATCATTATTATTGTCTATTTCTTTACCTTCGGGCGTTATTTTCTTATATCCAGAAAAAATACCAACGGCATTACTACTATCTATTTTATTATCAACAATGAATTCTTGAGCTTTTTTAAAAAAACCATCGCACAAAGCATCGTCTCCTTCCAGCCAACAATAAAAGTCAGCCTTTCCTCTCAAGGTAATTAACTTATTAGAATTACCATATATGCCAAGATTTGACTCGTTATGGTATGCTTCAATATAATCCGGATATTTTTTCACATATTGTTGGATAACCTCCCAATTATTATCAGGAGAATGATCGTCACAAATTACAATCTTATTTAGCCCATATTCCTTTTGCTGAAGAATTGATTCAATATTTCTACCTATAACGCCCGCCTGTTTATAGGTAACTATAAGCACATTTATCTTATACATAATTTGTCCATTATTCAAAGGTATTAATAATGCGTACTATCTCTTCACACTCCTTTAGAGAAATCGACGGTCCTATTGGAAGGCTCAACTCTTCATTTGAAATCTTCTCTGTAATCGGAAGGCTCAACATAGGGATGTTCCAATCCTCGTTGGAATAGCATTCCTGTTTATGTGGAGCAACGGGATAATGAATCACAGTGCCCACCCCGTTCTGATCAAGATAATCATGAAGAGCATCGCGTTTGCCGCCACTCACCAAGATTGGGAACAAGTGATATGCATTCTGCTCATCGGGCAACAAATCAGGCAGAGTCACCAGCGGATTATTGATGCCTTCATAATAGAGATGTGCCACCTCTTTACGGTGCGCATTGTCCTCTACCAGATATTTCAGCTTTACGTCCAGCACAGCAGCCTGAATCTCATCCAATCGACTGTTACGGCCTGTGTATTTGAACACATATTTCTTCTGAGAGCCATAGTTAGCCAATGCTCGTACAGCTGCTGCCAACTCTGAATCATTCGTTGTAACTGCACCACCATCGCCTAAAGCGCCAAGGTTCTTGCCAGGATAGAAACTATGACCAGCAGCATCTCCTATTGAACCTGTCATGCGGCCATCTGTATGTTTACAGCCATGAGCCTGAGCATTATCCTCAACAAGCTTCAAATTGTATTTCTTGCAGATAGCACCAATCTTATCAGTATAGGCATTACGGCCGTAGAGGTGCACAATAGCAATGGCCTTGGTCTTTGGAGTGATGACTTCCTCAATCTTGTCATCATCTATCTCCAGCGTATTGAGCTTAGGTTCAACAAGAATAGGCGTCAGGCCATTTTCCGTAATAGCAAGAATGGTTGCAATATAGGTGTTGGCTGGTACAATAACTTCGTCTCCTGGCCGCATTACACCTAACTCAATGTATGCACGGAATATCCAAATGAGCGCATCCAGGCCATTTGCACATCCAATGGTGTACTTCGTTCCAATAAACTTTGAGTAGTTCCCTTCAAACCGCTCATTCTCTTTCCCTTGGAGGTACCAACCGCCATTAACTACACGGCTAACAGCCTCATTAATCTCTGCTCCGTGAAGAGCGGTAACATCCTTTAATGATAAAAAAGGAATCATATATTAATAGTATTTATTGATTAATACAACTTATTATTGGTTCCCCTCCTTTGATAACTCTTTAGGGAACAACTTGCGTTTTATGTAACTAATAATTTGAGATCTTTCTCCTCGTTTTAACCCGAATAAAAATATTGCTAGCACAATCCATACTTCATACAATATGATAAGGACAATTATTCCAACAGGTGAAAGGGACAACAAAGACCTCATCAACATTAAGGGAGGCAGTGTTGCAAATAAAGCATAGAGAACAGGAATAACACTTTCTCTAAGATATGCGGAAAAGTCAAATGACGAAATCTTACCTAGTAGAAAAACCTGATAGACTTTCTGTAAGAAGGTGGCGATACAGAGTAAAATAACATTAAAAAAAGGAGGAGCGCCCACCTTGTATGCAACATACATTATTGGAAGCTGAAGCAGACATATAGACGCATACGCAACCTCATTGTTCTTTATCTTTCCTGTAGACTGTATACATGAATCAAAACCCGCACCAAGAACTGCTACAAATAAAGATATCAGCAAAAAAACAACAAACTCCTTTGCAAATTCAGGTGGTTCCTTAAGCCATATAATCAGTATCTCGTTCGTAAATGATAACATGGGAACAAGGAATAGTAAAAGGGCCAATGAGGAAATACGACATATAATATAAACAAGCCTCAAAGAACGTTCCTCGTTTCCCGCGCCATAACTTTTCATTATTTGAGGCACTGCGGCCTGCGTAATGCCCCGAATGAAAGTATTTGCATAACTATTAACTTGAGAAGCTATACCATAAGCAGCATTCAAGACAGTGCCGAAGAAACGATTGATAATCATAGCTGCTCCTTGCGTATTTCCAATAGAAGCCGTCGCACCCAAAAGAGACCAACCTGTAAATGCCGCAATTTCTTTATAATCTTCCTTCTTCTTATTCAAAACGAAGTGTATAACTTTTTTATCATTGATGAAGCAATATATTTGATATGATGCCATGGTTAATACTTGAAGCCCTAACATCAATAAAGCATAGAATCTTAACCTGTTACCACCATATGTCATCAAATACAATACTACGGATAGTTTTACTATTGAAATGATTATTTCAATAATAGAGGTGAAAAAAAACCTTTCTCTTGCTATTGTAAGGCCGCTTGCTGGAACATTGAAAACAGATACAGCAGCAGTCAATAAACTAACATGAAAAACAAACTGAGCGTCTGACAACTTTCCTGGTAAAACAACAAGATAGTTGTTGATATAATATAAACCTAAAATTTCTCCAATTGTTATCAAAAGAAAAGCTAGTAAAACATGGACTAATGTTAAACAACTATATGTTTGATTCAATCTTTCAACATCTCCAGAGCCCAAGCCCACTGCCAAGAATCTATACGAAGTGGATACCATTGTAACTCCTATTACATTCAAAAAGGTCACAATTCCTCCAACGACAGAATAAAGGCCAAAATCTGAAGAGCCTAAAGAGAGAAGAATATAACGCGACGCCACCAAGCCAATTATGGTGGTAACAAGTAGGCGGAAATACAATATCCCGGTGTTAACTAAAATACGTTTATTATCAGCTCTCATCTCAAATTGTAATAGACTCTTGCAAAACAGACTCATTCAATGGCTCAAAAAAAGTAACACGGGATTGAACAGCCTTAATATTTACCAATAGCGAGAGTTCATTTGCATCCTTAAAGAAATACACATTATCTAATCCTTTAAGGTGGGACTCATATGTTTGATACTTAAGTTCTTCTAGCACTGCAACGATGCGATTGTTATGCAATGCCTCAAATAATGCCGTTGAGAAAATACCGACAACAACCCGACACTGAGCTATTGACTCTTCTAACGACAGTTCATCCTTCATTATTAATACATTCCCGCATCCACGGAAGAGATCCTCATACTTTTCTTTTAAACAAAACTCAGCAGGATGTAATCTATATATAACATTAATACCAGGATTCGATCTTGCAAAACTATTTATAACTGGGCTCAAGAACAGGCCTTGTTGCGCTGTGGAAATTACAAGAATAGAGTCTCCAGCTTTTCCTTCAATTCGGTGAGACAAAAACATATTTCCTACTACTGATACGTCCACCAATTTCTTCATATATCCTCCCCAATAAGAACCATATGTTAATAGTTTATTCGGGAAATGACCCATTGACCTATTAGGACAAGTATTTGCTAATGCAAAATCATCTTCAAATATTAATGCATGTTGGAATAATACTACAGGAATATTTAGTTGGTTCGCCGCAAAACATATTGATTTAAATCGTCCATGTGATACAATTATTTTCTTAGGTTGTATCCTTTTGAATAATAATAAATAATAGGTATTATTAGAAAGAAAACGACGAATAAAACTTTGTATTATTTCTTTTGAAATAACAAAATGTCCAAAACCTTCATTGATTATGGAAGATATATTTTCCGCGCATTCGATACTAATTTTGAAACTTTTATTATGTAGTCGAAAGTATAAAGGAGCTGCATCGGCATAATGAGGGTCAGAATACTTCGCCCCTGTTTGAAACTCTATAATTGTGCGTCTCTTTTGGGGTATTTCCCTTAAAACAGGGAAAACCTGCCGATCAAAACTATTCTTCCCATTATGATATCTTGAAGATATAAATAATAGATAATCACGCTTTTTTCTTGGTAAAATGATTAGACTGATATAAGTCCTTATCTCTGCTATGCATGCCACAAAAAAACTCAACAGAGTATTTATACTTTGCTTCCCATTCTTTGTGGAACGGTCATTAATACCTTGCGCTGTAATATAAGCGATGACATCATACCTTATTCCATCCCATACCGACACACCATTTACCTCGTACTTATAAAGAGAATAGTGTTTTTCAATATCAAATATTGTATCCTGAATCATACTTCAGAAATAATGAATTTATACTCTGACCCTGAAAACCTTTTTGGGGCACTAATACAACTCTATTTTAAATGCTTTACCAACTCATTTGCTTTCTGATACTCCTGAGGATTTCCAATATCTATCCAAGTACCATTTAGAGGAAAACGAATAACTTTCTTTCCATCAGATATCAGCTTCTCAATGAGGTCTGTTGCATTAAAGAAAGTATCTACAGGAATCTCATCAATAGCGGATCGTTTGATCAAATAGATTCCTGCATTCGCATAATAGTTATAAGTTGGCTTCTCTATCAGACCCTGAATATTACGGCCCTCCAAATCAAAGATCCCGTAAGGTACCGACACGGTGTATGGTACTGCCGCAACTGACATATCTGCATCATTTTCCTTGAAATGAATGAAAAAATCCTCGTAATTAATGTTTGTAAAGAGGTCACTATTCATCACAAGAACAGTGTCATTATAAAACTCCTTCACAAACTTGATGGAGCCTATTGTGCCAAGGAACTTGGGCTCACGGACAGTTTGGACTTGTACATCACCCCTCGGTTCAGAAAAATGTTCCTCTAACTGCTCTCCTAGATAGTTAACTGTGACATTAATATGCTTAACACCATAGGATAGCAGCCGATCAATATTATGGTCAATAATAGCCTTCTCCCCAACTTTCAGTAAAGGTTTCGGTGTCTTTTCTGTTAATGGACGCAATCTCTCACCTTTTCCACCGGCCATTAAAACAGCATCAATAGGGAGCCTAGTAATATTCCTCTCCAAATTAATCACATCCACGATATGCATCTGCTTGTCAAGTACAGGGATAAGTGTCATTTTCAATTCTTTTTGACGCCTGATCTCCTTGACATTCCCTATATCTTCAACATTCATGTAGTTGAAGTTTTTGTGCATAATTGTTTCGACCTTATCATTTACTGAAGCACCTTTAATTAATGCTCGACGGGAATCGCCATCAGTAAGGGTACCAACCATCCGGTTATCTTCATCTAAAACAAATAGTACAAGAGGTTCTGGAGCCAGAGTATTAATACAAGCGAGAGCCTCCAGTAATGTAATATCGTGTTTAATAAAATGATCTTTCATAATAGCCCCTCCTTCATAATGAATTCAGCATATTTCCAATCCATCATATTATCCAAATCAACGGAGTGGATATCATCCATAACGTATTTGATCCTTCTCGTAAACTTACCCAAAGACATCTTTTTTAGTTGAAGCGGATTGATTACATAGATGGCCCCATTATATTCATATGTCTTTGGTGCATCCTGGCGACGCACAAACATTGTGCTATCCAATGTCTTCTTCAAAAAGCCCTCTGTATCATCTTCAAAGCAGTTATAATACGGATTAGTTTTAGTCTCATTCACAGAAACAACCATATCAATATCACTGCGGTATAATTCCAAAGCCTCTTTTACATGTTGTACAGAACGGAAAGGTGAAGTGTTTTGTAGCAACAGAACCACGTCATACTCTTTACCCTGCTTCTCATAGAAGTCTAATGCATGAAGCAGCACTTCGTATGTCCCCGCAGTATCAGTTGCCAATTCAGCCGGTCTAACAAAGGGTACTTTCAGTCCGTAATCTTCAACACATTTGATAATATCCGCATCATCTGTAGATACACATATATCCTCATCCTTGACAATCCCCCTGGCCACATCAATAGTATAGTGGATTAGGGGTTTACCATTCAAAGGCTTAATATTTTTATGAGGAATACCTTTACTTCCTCCTCTGGCTGGAATTATAACAAGTACCTTCATTGCGGTAACTGATAAAAATGCTTCTTAATAATACTATCTAAAGGGAATGTGCTGAGCACGTTGAAAATAGACTCTGCAGTATTCGGTTTATCGTAGGGATTCAAGCAAGTTTTAACTATATTCTGAAACTCTTCTGAGAAGATGTAATCTAGCCCCTTAAGAATAGAGTCCGTGTCTGTTGCACAATGATAGACACTATCAGCAGCCATTCTTCCCTTTTGACGGTCGCCTATATCCAGTGTAGGAATATTGAAAGAAGGAGCTTCGACAATCCCACTTGAGGAATTACCGACTACAGCTCCTGCAAAATGCATCACTGAAAGATAGCGTTTCAACCCCAACGACTTAAACGCACATGCACGTTGACTATTTGCTTCCACAAAACGTGTAATCTCTTCAATGATTTGATTCCCTCCCGTATCAGAGTTGGGCATTGTGAAGATAATCTTGAAATCTTTGCGTACATCCAAAGCATTCAAGAATGCCCGGATATCATCCAATACACTTCCAGAAGAAAGTGTCATAGGGTGATATGTCACGAGAAGTGTCTTGCGATCCACCTCAAACGGTATTGACTGACCTAGTTCTTCTTGGCTCATCAAAGGCATCTTGAGAATATTCTCAATGCCTGGAGAACCAAAATTAAATACATGATCGGGCTGTTCGCCTAATTGAATAATTCTCTGTCGGTTCTCGTCTGTAGAACAGAAATGCAGGTGACTCATCTTGGTAATGCTATGACGGATGGCATCATCGTATGCCCCCTCTGTCAGGTTACCTCCACCGATATGAGCAATAGGGCGTCCTTCAATCATTGCAGCTATTACGGCGGCTAAGATTTCAAACCTGTCGCCTAGAACTACTATGAGGTCAGGATTAAGCTCATTGTAAGCATCAGCAAAGCCATTCAAAGCCTTAGCCATAGCACCTAGCGTAGCTTTAGCATCATCGTGCTTTTCGTCTAGAATAGGAATCTTCTTGTCTATATGGATGCCGTCTGCTTCTATCTCCTTGTATGTTTCACCATACTTAGGAGACAGATGCATATTTGTGGCAATTAACTGGAGCTGTGTCTGATCAGAGTCATTGATTAATTTAATCATACGACTCATAATGCCATATTCAGCACGAGAGCCTGTAACTACGCAAATCTTTCTCATAGTTCAATCAATTCTTCTTCTTCAAAATCACGCTTTGCGGTTTGTCCTATCACTTCATTCCACCGCATAGGTGAAATACCATTGCCCGGTCTTTTAGTCGTGATATTATCCTCAGTAAACTTTTCACCTGCCTTAATATCACGAGCTGCTACAATACTTTTTCTCGCAATAATGATATTCTTTCTTTCACTATCCGTGATTCTCTTTACGCCATCGCCCAATGCCTCTTCTACATTACGAATTGCTTTCACCATAGCAACCAGTTCGTCCGGCTCCAAGGACGCCTTGTGGTCTGGACCTTCCATATTGCGATCAAGGGTGAAGTGTTTTTCAATCACAGACGCTCCCATGGCAACGGCAGCAATAGGCACCTCAATACCAAGAGTATGGTCGGAATAACCTACACGTACACCGAACTCCTTTGCCAGTGTTTGCATCGCTCTCAGGTTTACATCACAATAAGGCGTAGGATACTCTGTGTTACAGTGCAGCAATACAAGTTTATCCTTATCTAGGCCATTATCCAACAGAACCTTTACGGCCTCCTTTACCATCTCCAAATCACTCATACCGAGTGAGAAAATTGTGGTCTTATTATAACCTGCAATCTTTTTTAAGAAATGATAGTTTGTTACTTCACCTGAAGGAATTTTCCACATATCCATATCGAGTGTAGCAAGGAATTCTACACTTTCGGGGTCGGTTGATGTGGAGAAGAATTTAACTCCTTTCTGCTTACAGTACTCCCTGATATCAAGATAACCTTCGTATGAAATCTCTAGTTTCTTAATCAGTTCAAGTTGAGTATTCTCTGCCGTTCCAGTTGTCTCTTTCTGATAGTCTGCTTTTTCTGCCTTCTTTGTTACAACACCTTCTGACTTGAAAGTTTGGAACTTGATATAATCCACTTTCGCCCTTGCAGCCTCATCAACAAGTTTCTTGGCTATCTCAATGGAACCATTATGGTTTACGCCTGCTTCTGCTATAATAATAACTTTTCCCATTGTATTATTTTATTTCTCTGTATCCTAACAATTTGACTTTATTATGCTCATAATGCTCAGGCCAGTTCTTTTGCCATTGATCAACGATAGTTTGGTAGACGGAATGATTGTGAACACGTTTCCCTATCCAAAAATCATATAGAGTTCTACTAAAGTCCTTTTTAAACCGCAATAATGAATCATCTTCACTTTCAGTAGTAGCACCTCCCAAATGAAACACTTTACATCCTAACTGCTTTGCTTTTTGAATCCCATACCATAAGAGTAAATTATTAGCAGCATAGCGTGAATACTCTCTATTTCTAGCAGAAAGATGATAATGTGCATAGTCCTCACTGTACATGAACATTGAACCAGCTATAATCTTTCCATTAAGAAGGGCAAAGCATAAAAAGCTATTATTATTAAAAGTATTTCTATATTCCTTATAATAACTTTCACTAAAGAAATAATAATCGTCTGCATGGAGATCGGACATTGTTCCATCATAAAGACATCGGAAAGTTTCATAGTCATTACTCTCTACTATCTTCACCCCCTCTTTCTCCGCCTTGCGAATCATATTGCGATTTTTGGAACTAATCTGGTGCATCCAAATATCATCATCAGTCAAGTCCAATCCCACCGTATGACGGCTGAAGAATGTCTTCATCTCTGGTGACGCCAAGAGGTGATTATTCAAAAGCGGATGAAAGCGCATAAACTCAGCTACAATGTCTTGTTCTTGGCAAAAGGCATCAAACTCCATCCAGAAATCAGCAATAAATGCTTTGTTGTCAGTTGAAGATATTAGCCCATTATAACCGTAAGCGCCCTGAATATCATAATACTCTTTATCTAACTTGTATCCCAAAGACATGATTGGATTAATTAGAAATGGATATAATGCTATTTCTCCATCTTTCTCAAACACAAAACATCTTGCTTCCCCGTCTCCATAGTTTTCATACAAGGAGTAATACTCGGGTGTGAAATAAACATCACGGCATTGAGAAGGGAGCTTGCTATAGGCCTCCTTCCAGCAGGTTATATTATCCTTTGACAGCAGTTGATACATGCTATTATTTCTTAGTGCTTGATTTCTGTGATTCGTCTCTAAATTCCAGGAAACGGTCAACTTTCATTTCTTCTTTATACTGTTCGTAGAGTTTATGTACATCGTACTGCGGCTCATATCCAAGTTCATCTATAGCATTTTGAATATCCATTTTGAAATACCCAACGCCAGCACTATTAGTTGGGATGTATTTTATTGTTGAAGGTTTGTCCTTGGGTGAAAATACATCAATAATAGCCTCGCACTGCTCCAGTTGTGTAACAGGTTTGCCGGTACCAATATTGTAAAAGCCCTCTTCCCTATCAACAAGTGCAGCCTTGCAGAGCATCTGACTGAAATCATACACATGTACCATGTCTTTTGCCTCATTCGGGTCGCCCCAAATCTCAAGCGGTTCACTATTGATTGCACGGAAGATCTGCTTGTAGAAAGGACGCATAGTCTTTACGCCCTTAGGGAAGTAGTAATGATACGGGCTGTAGCTATAGATGGTGGGAAGGCGGAAGATAAAGCTCTTGATACCATACTCCAGATGATAATGCTTTATCATCTCAATCATCATGTTCTTGCAAATGACATACATAGCATGGTCACCAGTGTAGGAGAACTTAGGTGTTACATAGGGATGGATTATTTCATCGGGTGAATACTCTGCCACATCAAAGACTGTCTGTGTAAAGAGAATCCTATCAGCTTTAACCTTACGGCAATACTCCAAAACATTGAGACCACCTACAACGATGCTGTCAAGATACATTCTCGGATCATAGTCATCCATATAGGAAGGAATGGTAGCAGCAAGGAGCATTACTGCATGGACATTCTCCTGAGGTAGAACACTGAAGTCTTCTTTCTTGGCGAGGTCCACCCTGCAATACGGAATATCATACTGGGCAAACAGGTTGGTTTCTCTACGTCCCGAAGCGATCACCTCGTACTTCTCGGGGTCAAAGAAATTCTTGGCATAAAGGGTAAGATAAGAACCCACATTACCCGTAGAACCGAAAATGATGATTTTCTTTTTCTCCATATAATTTCGTATTTAAATTGTTGCTATATGTTTTCTTTTAAGACATTAATAATCTCATCCATTTCCTTCACGCCATAGCGTTGATCGATAATCAGAGACAGCTCTTTTTCTGCCATTACTCTTCCTCGTTGCAGTTCTTCTCCTTCAAGCGGCCAATGAACAGGGCAAAAGATTTCTTTTTTAAACATTGCCTTACGGACTCTGTCTCTGTTATTGAGTACTATAGGAATAAAGAGCGGAACATGGTCTTCTGTCAAAGGAAGGATTGGCTTTATCTCCAATTTAGCTAGCTGTTCTAAAAGATATTTGGCATTGTTCAAACGACGAACCTTTGCACGTTCTTCATCAACATAAGAATACAACTTCTTGGCAATAGGACTCATCCCACACTCCATTTCACTATCTATCAGAGATTCACCTTTTTCAAATAATTCAAGATAGATTTGGTCATTAAAGTTTCCTTCTCGCATTGACTTTAACAATGCTGCAGCGGCTTTATACTGACCAAAGGTGTTGATAGAGTCCAGCAAAGGCAAACTTTGGTTTGTTTTCACCAATCCACCATCTGGTACAGCAAAAGTCTTTCTAAGACTTGTGAATTTAAAATCAACACCATTCAAATCCATTTTGAACTCGTAGAATGCCTGTACGTCATCCTCAATAATGATGGCTTCTTTGTCAAGCTCTCGAATAAAAGCGACTTGCGATGAAAGATCCTTTAATCCATAATAATTAATAAGCAGAACTGCAGTTCCCTTATCATATAGCTTAACAAAAGTATCTTTCTCCAGCTCAAGAGTCTCTCCAATAGGATAAAACTTGTATTCTAAACTCAGATTTTTGGCTGGAACTAAAACTGAACCGCACAAGTAATCTGGCAAGAGTATGCGGTTAATGCCATTCTCCTTCTGCAGGTATTGTAATATCTGATACAAAGCAGCCCTACCTGATGAATATGTATAAACATCAGTAGTTTGTAGATGCCTTGTTTCAGCATTTAGGACATCTGTTACGGCAATAGGAAACTCGCCACCTATCATTCTTACAGTCTTACAGAACTTGGAATATTAACAACTCTATCCGCAAACCAGATAGTATTCTTCAAACCGTCATTCTCACACTTCTCAAACATAGGAAGGCGGTTCATAAGCTCCCATATGGGACGGGTCATCACACCATTATCATTGGTTTGTGTAAGGAACTCAATCTGAGCCTCCTTGCTAGGCAGAATCACAACATTGAGCCAGTAGTTTGAGAAAGTGTCAGGAGAATCCACAAAGAACTCAATATTAGGCACATTCTTGAAGAATGCTTCATACTCTGCCGCAACCTGTCGCTTGCTGGCAATATACTTATCCAGATTCTCTAACTGGGCACATCCAAGAGCCGCATTGATATTGGGCATACGGTAGTTGAAGCCAATATGGTCGTGGCGGAACTCCCAACGATGAGGAATCTTAGCCTGGGTTGTGATATGCTTGGCATAGGAGCCAAACTCCTCATCATTGAAAAGCATCATACCGCCACCACCAGTGGTGATGGTCTTGTTACCATTAAAACTAATAGCACCCACCTTGCCAAAGGTTCCAGTATGCTTGCCTTTGTACTTAGAACCAATGCTTTCAGCAGCATCCTCAACCAATTCTATATGCCACTCCTTACAAAGAGCAGCAATCTCCTCAATTCTTACAGGATGGCCAAAGGTATGCATTGGAACGCAAGCCTTAATTCTGCGGCCCGTATTCTTGTTATAACATGCATACTCGTCTTCCTGATATGCAAAATCATGACTCTTATCCAATTCATTAATGCGTGTGTTCTTACGCACCTCTGCATTCTTCTGGAGCCATTCCTTCATTGCATCAGGTGAAAGGCCCATCGTTGAACGGTCAACATCCAAAAATACAGGATGAGCACCAATGTAGCTCAATGCATTACAGGTGGCAATGAATGTGAGAGCCTGAGTGAGTACTTCATCATCTTGCTTCACACCTACGAGCAGCAGGCTCATGTGGAGTGCATTGGTGCCGCTTACACATACCACGGCACGCTTGGCACCAGTGTATGCTGCCATATCATTTTCAAAACGGTCAACGAACTTACCGACAGAACTTACAAATGTTGTATCAATACACTCATTAATGTATTTCTTTTCATTGCCCATAAAAACGGGAACAGCCAGAGGCGTGAACTCTTGGTTGCCATATACTGACTTAATAAAGGCTATCGTCTTTTTATAATCTGCCATGATTATTACTTATTTTAATCGCATTTACATCTTTTGATCCAGGTTCTTCCCCTTTTCTTCGTGTTCGAAGTTCGGGATGAACTCACGAATAGCATCCACGACCTGAGCCTTGGTAAAGTCTTCCTTTTGGAAGATACCTTCTAACTTATTGAAGAATGCATCCACTTCCTTCATATCGTGACGGGTGGTCTGCTCCACAACGCCAAGGGCTTGGAAGCGTTGCATATCTATCTTTTCACCAGGTACGTAGAACTCTTCGTAAGCCTTCTCTCCGGTTGTGTCGCTCTTAAAGTAGACTACAGGATAGGTATCACTATCATAATCCATCTTGGCAGCATATTGCTTAGCTTCTTCATCAGATGAGCATTCTATCTTAGTAAAGCCTTCTGATTTCACAAAGTCATCACAGATTCTGCTAAAAGTGAGCATCTGATCTTCGCCAAGTTTCGGGAAGAACACTTCACCCCCACGGCCAAGAATGCATGCCAGCATACATATCTGGCCAGACTCCTCAGGGCTTACGAAATAACGCTTCACATCACTAGGTGCAGCCAGTGGCTGCTTTTTTTGCAGGCGGTGAATCCAACCATCAGGCAGAGAGCCATTGCTGAATGCTACATTGGCAAAACGTGCTGTGGTGACTTTGAAATACTTATTATAAGCCATCACTAAGTCTTCCATAATACGCTTGCTGGCACCCATAATGTTCACAGGGTTTGCCGCTTTATCGGTACTCACACAGAAAAAGTGCTTGGGCGGGAACTCACATAGAAGATCCATCAGTTTCTTTGCCTTGATATCGTTGTTCTCAATTAGGGCCTGTACGCTATAACGGTCTTTCTCACTACGGACGTGCTTGTGTGCAGAGAAATTCGCTACAATATCAAAGCCTTTCCCTTCACGGAAAATACGTGTAAAAATAGGATCTGCGAAGTTGAGCGTATAGCAACGGAACTCATCTGGTACATATAGTCCTTCCGTGCTTCGTATATCACGCACCAGTTCTGCCAGCCCATTTTCATTGAGGTCAACAACGACAACACTTTTGGGCTCAAAACGAAGAACCGCCTTAACAAAACTAGAACCTATTGAGCCTGCGCCACCTATAACACAAACCTTTTTACCTTTTATTTCCCGGGTCAGTTTTTCCTTGTTTGTCTCAATATCCGGGGCAAACATACTGACAGGTCGGAAGGTAACACTATCTGAAATAAACTTATCTAAGTTGAACATGTTGTATATTAAACTTTTCTAAAGTCTTTAAATGAGTTGTAATCTCTGATATAATCGTCCACCTTATAAATATCGGAGGCTAAAACCATGCAGACCGCACCAGATGAAAAGTCTGTCAGATTACGCCATAGACCTGGTTTAACATACAACCCTTGATATGGCCGATTCAAGAAAAAACTTCTTGTACATTTTCCATCGTCCAGAGTGACGGTAAATGAACCACTAGCTGCTACTATTAATTGACTTAATTCTTTATGCGCATGGGCTCCTCTGTTTTCACCACCAGGAACATCGTAAAGATAATAAACTCGTTTGACATCGAATGGAAGTGTAGTTCCATTCTCAACCACAGTCAAATTACCCTTTCTGTCGCTATGATGCCTATCAAGCTCTACCATAGAGCAATCAAAAACACTATACTTTTGAAGTGTCTCTATAGTACGTGGTTTTAATGGACTGATTACCTTTGTCGGGACAGTAGTTTTTATATAAGAAAGGAAACTATCATAATCTCTTATATAGTCATCCTCTGAATATGGTATGCTTCCAAACTCAAGAGCTAATGCATTTGTTGAAAACTCTTTAATTTCTCTCCACAAACCTTTTGGAATATACAAGCCATAGTAAGATCTGTTGAGGACAAATGTCTTAGAGCGGGTTCCATCATCAATAACAATCTCAAATGCACCAGATAAAGCAATAATGAGTTCTTCATTGTTCTTTTCCGCATGTCCTCCACGAGCAATTCCACCAGGGACGTCGTACAACCAATACACCCTTCTTATTTCAAAAGGAATGTGAGTATACTGCTCTGCAAATGAAAGATTCCCTCTTACATCTAAGAACTTTGGAAGTTCTATAATCCTGGCATCTTCAACTGTCATATAACGCTGTATTTAATTGATTTCTAATTCACGGAGAGTGTCAGAATCTAGCTCCTGCTTTTTCTCATCAATTACTTTAAGGAGATACTGGCCGTACTGGTTCTTGAGCATTGGCTTCGCCAGCTCACGCATCTTCTCCTCAGAAATCCACCCATTGCGATAGGCAATACCTTCCAAGCAGGCAATCTTCAGTCCCTGACGCTTTTCAATAACCTCAACAAAGTTTGATGCCTCACTTAAACTATCGTGAGTCCCTGTATCCAGCCATGCGAATCCACGGCCAAAGACCTGAACTTTCAGTTCTCCATCCTTCAGGAACTCTTGGTTAACAGTGGTGATCTCTAATTCACCACGAGCTGAGGGTTCGATATGTTTGGCAACATCAACCACCTTGTTGGGGTAGAAATATAGACCAACCACGGCATAGTTACTCTTAGGATCCTTTGGCTTCTCCTCAATACTGAGGCAATTACCATTCTTATCAAAGTCTGCCACACCGTAACGCTCTGGATCTGAAACCCAGTATCCAAATACAGTGGCCTTATTATTATTCTCCGCATCGTGCACAGCATTTCGGAGCAGTTGAGTAAAGCCGTTTCCATAGAAGATGTTGTCTCCAAGAACCAAGCATGCTGAATCGTTGCCAATGAACTTTTTCCCAATAATAAAAGCCTGAGCAAGTCCGTCGGGTGAAGGTTGCTCGGCATACTCAAAGTGTACACCATAATCAGAACCATCTCCAAGAAGACGCTTAAAACCTGGGAGGTCGTAAGGTGTAGAAATAATTAAGATATCCCTAATCCCTGCCAGCATCAAAGCGCTGATGGGATAATATACCATAGGTTTATCGTAGATCGGGAGCAATTGTTTGCTCACGCCCTTGGTTATCGGGTAGAGACGGGTTCCAGAGCCACCGGCAAGTACAATTCCTTTCATATCCCTAACAATTATTGAACGTACCTACTTAAATATGAGAATAACGAGTTAACTGATTGGCTATCAGAAACACCTTTATAAAAGACTACTTCAATATCTGCAGCCTTAATCCCTTCAGAATTTTTAGATAGTTTGGTATTCATACTGATACTAATCCTATCTCCATCCTTTTCTACTTCAGTAATCTTCATCTTGTCAATGGATACCTGGCTAATCATTCCTTTTTGCTCTTTTACAATGGCAGCTAGCTTCCAATTGTATGTACCATCGTTGTAATACTTCTGCAAAAGATTGAGCATACCCGCTAGATGGGTACCTATCACTGAACCGTCAATCTTCTTTGTCTTGAAATCAGGTATCGAATAATCTATCCCTATCAGCTGACGCATCTCCGTAACCTTAGGGTCTTCTGCTTGTGCAGCTTCCTGCGCAAAAGCACAGAAGGTGCAGCAAAGTAGAGCTATTATGGTCACCAGTTGTTTCATATCGGTTTTAATTACGCAACTTCTCAAAATCTTCCTTAGTAATGGCTACGCATTTACTACCTGATGTAAACATCAAGCCAGTGTTGCCATTCACATTAGCAAGAGCAACCTCTACATTGTGGCCCTCTATATCTTTCATCTTGCAAGCCGTATTCTGCTTACTAGACAGTACACTATCAAAAGTTTCCCAAACCTTAGCGTCAAGAGCAATCTCTATGTTGGGATTGTACCCGCTGGCCTTACGGCCAGTAACCAGCACTAGGTGGTCTTTACCTTGAACAACGGCCACACGTGCTTTGCCGGCTTCTTTCTTTATCTGCGGTTCATTATTCGTCTGAGCCAACAATGGCATTGAAATAGAGGCAAGCAGAACGATAAAAAATGCTTTAATTGCTTTCACGGCTATTATGATGTAATGACCAGAAAAGGTTATATTGTAAATTGTTAAATCACACCAGATTCGGAATACCGTTCAACTCATTCTGAATATACGTCAGACTCGCAATCTTCTCCTTGGTCTCTTCCAGATTCAGTCTCTTGGTGTTGTTAGAGTTAAACTCTTCTATCAATACACGCTTGGTATCACCATCCTTGAAGTACTTATCGTAGTTCAAGTCTCGGTTATCTGCGGGAACAGCATAGAAGTTGCCCATGTCGATGGCCTTGGCGGCCTCCTCCTTGGTGAGCAGCGTCTCATACATCTTCTCACCGTGACGGATACCAATCACACGAATCTCGGGTTCGTTAGGTGCCTGATGCTTAAAGAGTTCAACCACAGCCTCTGCCTGCGTCTGGATAGTGCAAGCAGGTGCTTTCTGCACCAGAATATCGCCATTCTTACCGTTCTCAAAGGCGAACAGCACCAGGTCCACAGCCTCCTCCAGACTCATAATGAAACGCGTCATCGAAGGCTCCGTAATGGTGATAGGATTGCCCTTACGTATCTGGTCGATCCACAGCGGAATCACCGACCCGCGAGAACACATCACATTACCATAGCGCGTGCAGCAAATCTTGGTGTCGCCACTCATACGGCTCTTGGCTACGGCAATCTTCTCCTCAATGGCCTTGGTAATACCCATGGCATTAATGGGATAGGCGGCTTTGTCGGTACTGAGGCAAATCACGCACTTTACACCAGCGTCTATAGCCGCATCAAGTGTATTATCCGTTCCTATCACGTTCGTCTTTACTGCCTCCATGGGAAAGAACTCGCAACTGGGCACCTGCTTCAGCGCCGCAGCATGGAACACATAGTCCACACCCTTCATGGCGTACTTCAGCGTGCTCTTGTTGCGCACATCACCAATGTAGAACTTAATCTTGCCCGCCACCTCCGGCATACGCGCCTGGAAGTCGTGGCGCATATCGTCCTGCTTCTTCTCGTCGCGGCTGAAGATGCGGATTTCACCAATATCAGTTTTCAAAAAGCGATTGAGTACTGCATTACCAAAACTGCCTGTGCCGCCAGTGATCAGCAACACCTTATCTTTAAATAAACTCATATATTAAATGTATTATTAATTATCTTTCTTCTACGTCTCATCTACGAACCATCTACGAGCCTTGGACGGGATCGAAGAACGTATCGGGTCTCTCGGGATTGAACACTTCGTTGCAATACATCACGGTCACCAGGTCTTCGGTCTGGGACAGGTTAATGATGTTGTGCGTATAGCCGGGGAGCATGTGCACGGCAGTTATATTATCACCGCTTACTTCCCACTCCAACACACGGCCCTCGGGGTCGTTGAGGTTACGTTGCTGGATAAGACCGTGGCCCTTCACCACAATGAACTGCTCGAACTTGGTGTTGTGCCAGTGCTGGCCCTTGGTGATGCCGGGCTTGGAGATGTTGATGCTCACCTGGCCGGCATTGAGGGTGTGGACCAGCTCGGTAAAGGAGCCGCGGTCGTCCACATTCATCTTGAGGGGGAAGGCCACTTTCTCCTTGGGCAGGTAGCTGAGGTAGGTGCTGTAGAGCTTCTTGGCAAAGCTACCCTGAGGGATTTCGGGAATAAGCAGGGTTTGCGGCTGAGCAGCAAACTGCTTCAGCAATTCAACTATTTCGCCAAGCGTTATCTTATGTGTTACTGGACAGTAACAGTACTTGCCGTCTGCCTGCGGCAGCACGTCAAGTCCATCGAACTCGCACCGGTGTTCGCGGCCCTGGAGGCAGGCTATCATCTCGTCCACCAGGTCGTCTATATACAGGAGCTCCAGCTCTACACTGGGGTCGTTGACGGTGTAGGGCAGGTCGCAGGCAAAGGCGTTGCAGAAGGTGGCCACGGCACTGTTGTAGTTGGGGCGGCACCACTTGCCAAAGAGGTTGGGAAAGCGATAAACCAAGACCTTTGCACCCGTTTCTTTCTCGTATTGTAGGAACAAATCCTCGCCGGCCTTCTTACTGCGGCCGTATTCTGAGTTGCCGAATCGGCCCGTCAGAGAGGCTTGCTGGGAGCTACTGAGCATGATAGGACAGCGGTTGCCGTGCTTACGGAGGGTATCGAGCAGGGTGCTGGCAAAGCCAAAGTTGCCCTGCATGAACTCTTCCTGGTTCTGGGGGCGGTTCACGCCGGCCAGGTTAAAGACAAAGTCGGCCTCGCGGCACCACTGGTCCAGCTGCTCGGGGGTGCTGTCCAGGTCGTACTCATAGACGGCCTCAATGGTGAGGGCCGGGAATCGGCGGTCTTTGCCGTCCTGGATATTGCGCAGGGCGGCACAGAAGTTCTTGCCCACGAACCCCTTGGCTCCGGTAACTAGAATTTTCGCCATACCATTTTATTTACTACGCCCACGTAACTCTGGATGATGCGTACCACTTTCGTGGATACGTTTTCATCTACATAGTCGGGCACGGGGATGCCGGGGAGGCCGTCCTGGATGAGGCGCACGGCCACTTCTACGCTCTGCAGCAGGCCTTGGGTATCGATGCCGCTGAGCACAAAGCAGCCTTTGTCCAGGGCTTCGGGGCGCTCGGTGCTGGTACGGATGCACACGGCAGGGAACGGGTGACCGATGCTGGTGAAGAAGCTGCTCTCCTCGGGCAGGGTACCGGAGTCGGACACCACGCAGTAGGCGTTCATCTGCAGGCAGTTGTAGTCGTGGAAGCCCAGGGGCTCGTGCTGGATGACTCTTGCATCCAACTGGAATCCGCTCTGCTCCAGGCGCTTGCGGCTGCGGGGGTGGCAGCTGTAGAGGATGGGCATGTCGTACTTCTCGGCCATCTTATTGATGGCATTGAACAGGCTCAGGAAGTTCTTCTCCGTGTCTATGTTCTCCTCGCGATGGGCAGACAAGAGGATGTATTTGCCCTTCTGCAGGCCCAGGCGCTGGTGGATGTCGCTGGCTTCTATCTGCGGCAGATTCTGGTGTAGCACTTCGGCCATCGGGCTGCCGGTCACATACGTGCGCTCCTTGGGCAGACCAGTATCGGCCAGATAGCGGCGGGCATGCTCGCTGTAGGCCATGTTGACGTCGGAGATGATGTCCACGATGCGGCGGTTGGTCTCCTCGGGCAGGCACTCGTCTTTGCAGCGGTTGCCGGCCTCCATGTGGAAGATGGGGATGTGCAGGCGCTTGGCACCAATGACGCTCAGGCAGCTGTTGGTGTCGCCCAGCACCAGCACGGCATCGGGCTTGGTGGCGACCATCAGCTGGTAGCTCTTGGCAATGATGTTGCCCATGGTCTCGCCCAGGTCGTTGCCCACAGCCTCCATGTAGATGTCCGGATCCCGGAGTTTGAGGTCCCGGAAGAACACTCCGTTGAGGTTGTAGTCGTAGTTTTGCCCCGTGTGCGCCAACAGGCAGTCAAAGTACGTGCGGCACTTGTTGATGACGGCCGCCAACCTTATAATTTCCGGCCGCGTGCCCACAATGATCAGGAGCTTCAGCTTCCCGTTGTTCTTGAATTGTTTAATATCCATATCTTGGGTATCTATTAATTCTTGTTACTTGTTTCTTTCTCTCGGTTTCTTTCTCTCCCTCGGGGCTACCGCCCCTCGGTCGGAGCCCTACCGGCTACCGCCGGAGGGGCTGGGGGTAATTGCCATCGAATCTGCTTTAAGATAAGTATCATATAT